>JAFEHB010001110.1_pt1 | contig 12400 bp, 11 predicted proteins | sample 9267121 | NCBI WGS metagenome assembly JAFEHB01 (sample SAMN17103336, study PRJNA684904) | human gut metagenome | isolation source: diarrhea sample from child under the age of five | host: Homo sapiens | place: South Africa: Mafikeng, Mafikeng Provincial Hospital | collected 2019-09 | reverse complement strand
GCCAGGACCTTACCTCCGCCGCCTCCATCATGGCCGACCCGTCGCTCATGACCGAATGGGAGACCGCTTGGGCAGGCGCCGGCCAGCCCGTCGGCATGGACCACACGCCTGGCCCGCAGACCACCGTTATGCAGAATTGCGTGATTGCTGCGGCTATCGCCAACAGCGGCGTAGTCATGGACCCGTTCTTTGTGTCCCAGATACTCGCCCCGGACGGAACCGTGGTTAAGACCACGCAGTCCCGCTCGCTGGGCCAGGCTGTCAGCTCCGCCACGGCCGACCAGGTCAAGCAGGCCATGCTCGCCGTCGTCCAGTCCGGCACCGGCACCGATGCCCAGATTCCGGGCGTAAAGGTTGCCGGCAAGACCGGTTCGCCCGAGACCGGCGGCACCAACGTCAACTCTACGTTTGTTGGCTTTGCACCTTACGATTCACCCACGGTTGCCATCTCGGTGGCCCTGGAGGATTACGACAAACACGACGTCAAGGCGGCCAAGATTGCCGGCATCGTCCTGACCGCGGCGCTCGCCGCACAGGGAGCGTGATGCCCATGATCAAAGCGGATACTTATGGCGCGCCGCGGCCGATGAGCTAGCGGCAACGCGCCACACGGCCCCAGCGGCCACACATCTGGTACTACACACATCGTTGAGCGAATAGTTATGTTAGGAGCAGGAATGGAACAGAGGGTCCTCGGGGGAAGATACCTCCTCAAGGATAAGGTGGGAACGGGCGGTATGGCGACCGTCTTCCGTGCACAGGATCAGGTCCTCGACCGCACGGTTGCCGTCAAGATCATGCTGCCGCAGTATGCCGGCGACGCCACCTTCGCCGCCCGCTTTAAGCAGGAGGCCCAGGCAGCTGCCGGCCTGTCCTCCCCCTATATCGTGGGCGTCTACGACTGGGGCAAGGACGGCGACACCTATTACATCGTCATGGAGTACCTGCGCGGTACCGACCTCAAGAGCGGCATCAAGAGCCACGGCGCCCTCGATCCCAAGAAGGTCGCGCAGATCGGCTCGCAGATCAGCTCCGCGCTTTCGGTCGCACACAAGCACGAGATCATCCACCGCGACATTAAGCCGCAAAACATCATGGTGCTGCCCGACGGCAACATCAAGGTAATGGATTTTGGCATCGCACGCGCCAAGAACAGCCACCTCACGCAGGATAACAACGTGCTGGGCACCGCCCACTATGTAAGCCCCGAGCAGACCCGCGGCCAGGACCTCGGCCCCACCTCGGATATCTACTCGCTGGGTGTCGTCATGTACGAGTGTGCCACCGGCCGCGTACCCTTTGACGGCGACGACGCCATCTCGGTCGCGCTCAAGCAGGTCAATGAGCTCCCCATCCCTCCGAGCCAGATCAACTCCGGCGTCGATGCCGACCTGGAGCGCATTATCCTCAAGTGCATGGAGAAGGACCCGGCAAACCGCTTCCAGACGGCCGACGAGCTGCGCCAGGTGCTCAACAGCTACCTGTCCGGCCGTGCCGTCAACGTCTCGGAGCCCACGCGCATCATCGGTGCCGCCGGCGACCTGGGTGCCACCAAGACCCGCGAGCTTTCCGACTCAACGCGCGCTATGGTTCGTCCCGTCTCGGGCGTGAGCGGTCAGAATACCGCCCGTAGCGCTGTCTCGGGCTCCACGGGCTCCTACGAGGTCGAGAAGCCCAAGTCCAACAAGAACAAGATCATCGCCGCCGTGATTGCCGCCGTCGCCGTGATTGGCGTTGTAGTGGCCTTTGCCACGGGCATGTTCAGTGGCGAACAGGTCACGGTGCCCGACGTGCTGGGCAAGGACCAGGAAACCGCTATTGAGCTGATCAAGGAAGCCGGCCTTGAGGTTGGCACCGTCGACCAGAGCTACAACGACGATGTCGACGAGGGAAAAGTCGCCGAGCAGACCCCCAACGGCAACACCAAGAAGGCCAAGGGCACGAGGGTGAACCTGGTAATCTCCAAGGGTCCTAAGCCCTCCGAGAAGGTTGAGGTTCCGCAGCTCGTCGGCCTGACCAAGGACCAGGCCGAGGCCGCACTGGCAAGCGTGGGCCTGAAGGGCAGCGCTTCGGAGGAAGCCAATGAGGCCGAAGAGGGCCAGGTCTTTGAGCAGGGCACTGCTGCCGGCAAGGAGGTCGAGAAGGGCACGACCATCTCGTACAAGGTCTCTGGCGGCCCGGACACCACCTCGGTGCCCGATCTGACCGACATGACCGAGGCCCAGGCGCGCAACGCCCTCGACATGGCTGGCTTTGGCGTCGACGTGAGCTACCAGGAAAACGACTCGGTTACCGAGGGCACCGTAATTAGCTGGAACCCCAGCGGCAAGCAGAAGCCCGGTGCCACGATCACCGTCGTCATCGCCAAGAAGTCCGGCAAGGCCAGCGTCCCGGGCAACCTGTACGGCAAGAGCATCTCCGCCGCCGTCACCGCGCTCAACAACGCCGGTTTCTACAACATCGCATTCTGCGATCAGAACGGCAACCCCGTGAGCGGCAACGAGAACGCCACCGTTACGGGCGTCTCCCCCACCGGCAAGCAGTCCACCGACAGCACGATTACGCTGACGGTTTCTATCTCCGGTTCCGGCGACGATTCCGAGTCTAGCAACTAACGTCGATCGCTTGTTGCTCCGAGCGGTTTAGGCCGCAAACACATTCGCTCAGAAGCGCCCGCTTGCTCCCCCAGCAAGCGGGCGCTTTTCTTTTGACGCGGGATTGCCGCCCATGGATGAACGCGACTTGAAACCAGAGGAGCCCGGCACCATGGCGGTACCGGGCTCGATCAATCTCTGGTGCCCCCGGGCGGATTCGAACCGTCGACACCCGCTTTAGGAGGTCATGAGTATTTCTCCTACCTGCGGTTTTCCATTTTTACTAGGATTCTTATTTACGCAGGTAGATTTGCTGTATTTATGTTTCTGCACTTCCTTATTTGTTTTTCATTTCACCCATTTTTCACCCTTGCCGCGCTTCATCGTGAGTTGCAGGGGTGAAATCTTTGCGTTAGGCTCGGGGCCGAGGCCCTTAAAGCCTCGGCCCCGAGCCTAACGCAACGCCACACCCCCGGAGACCCAATGGAAACCAGAATCAAACCCACAGCAAAAGGAACCTCCGAACCCATAAAGGGGAAGCCGGGCTCGTTTCGCATCTATTTCTCGCTCGGGCGGGACCCGGACTCCGGCAAGGACGGCAAGAGGGTCAGGTACCTCAAGACCCCGAAGAGGACCATTCACTGCAAGAGCAAGAACCCGAAGAACTGGCCCGGCGAGGTTGCGAACGCGCTCGACGCGTACCGCAAGGAGCTTGAGAGCTACGAGCCGTCCAGGGACGCACCCAGCACCGTGGCCGGATACGCCGAGGACTTCCACGCGCTTCGAGAGAGCTCCTTCGGCTCGCCGCTCTCCTACCAAAGAGAGGGTTATGACGTCCGGCACATACGAGAGCTGTTCGGGGATGTTCCGCTCAACGCGCTCAGACCGGACGAAATCAAGCGTGCCTATGCGGAGGCACGCTCAAACGGCAGGTTCACCGATGCGGAGATACGTCGCATCCACGTCAAGCTGAAGCAGGTCATGGAGGACGCCCTGGAGAACGAGCTGGTCGACCGCAACCCGTGCGTCGGCATCAAGCTACCGAAGGCCGACCTCCGGGCCAGGAACTTCCTCCCGCCCGACGAGCTCCCGCGATTTACCGAATGCCTCCTTGCTGAGCCTATGGGCCCCATGACCGCATGCACCATGCTCATATTCCACCTGGGCCTGAGAAAGGGGGAGGCCCTGGGCCTCACCTGGGACGATTACGACCAGGACGCACTCGAAATCCGAATCGTGCGCCAATACACGAACGACAAGACGCTGAGACCCCCGAAATCGGAGATGAGCAGGCGGATACTGTCCATCGACGAGTCCTTGGCAGAATACTTGGACAGATGGCGAGAAGTCCAGCGCGAGATATTCAAGCGTCATGGCCTTAAACAGAGGGGCACGGACCCCATCGTTCACGCGTTCAGCACCGAGAAGGACGCCGCAGGCAACCGCCACGTTAGCGTCACCAGACCCGAAGGCCACAACTACTCTCGCTGGTTCAGGGACTTCTGCGTGGACAACGGCTACGGGAAGTACGAAAACGTGACGCGGCAGTTCATGAGAGACGGGAAGCTCCATACGCGCGGCACGGGTTATTCCGGCCTAGTCCCCCATGGCCTTCGCCACACTGCGGCAACCGCCCTCGTAGCGAGCAACGTCGACCTAAAGACCGTTCAGGCTCGAATGGGCCACGCATCTGCAAGCACGACCGCCAACTTCTACACACATGCAATCAGGGCAAACGACCGCAACGCAGCCGAGGTGTTCGAAAAGCTCAGCGAATCAAACGATTAATTTCACTCGCACATTAGTCTCATCTGGCTACAATCAGTGGTATACTAGCCATAGAATCAGAGTGAGAGGAGGATATCAATGGCACTCACCACAGCAAACAGCAAGCTCCGCTCGACGATTCTGTTCAGCTCGAAGGAAGAGCAGGTGCTCTTCAAGCGCTCCAGCGCCGACCTCGCAGCCGCAAGGGGCCTCACCCCGTCGGCGCTCCTGGCAAGGCTTCCCATGGAGCAGCTGACAGACTCGGACCTCGGCAGGTGGGCAGCCCAGCTCATCTACGCTGAGGACGGCGATTGCCTCGACGCCTTCGAGGCGATGTTCGAGGACTGGAGCGCCATCCAGCCCAAGAAGGACTGCCGCGACATCATCAAGGGCTTCTTCGACTACTGTCATGAGGCTCGGGTCTGCATCGACACCACCGATGAGCGCATACACCATCTGCGCTCGAATTGGGATAGCGTCTGCCTCCTGATGGAGGAGGTCGCAAAGAAGGACGAAAACGGCCTTGACGCCCGCATCCAGGCAAAAACTGGCCGTGAGCTCGAAACCCTCTTTGAGAATCCGACAACGCTGCTCACTGTCACCCCGCTGCTCTCGCACCTCATCAACATCTGGGAGCACATCAGGGACTGCTCATGCACGTACCGCGTCCTTCTCGACTTCGCCAATATGGGCAAGTCGTCGCGCAAGGGCTATGTCGAGTCAAGCGAGGCCCGAATCGGTCTCTTGCACCTTATCGACGCATACGAGAAAGGAGGTACAGACTAGCCGATAAGGCCGTTATCACAAGCAAGCACCCGACTCCCCTCACTGTCGCCAAACATCAAGGAGGAGCCGAGCGCCCTATCTAAGGAGTTTATCATGCATCTTGCAGATGACCCCAAGGTTGACGCCATTTCCGCAGGCATCAACCTTCGCCACACCGGCACCAAGCGCATCATGAGCCGCCTCGACGTCCAGATTCTCACCGGCATCGGCCAGTCAAGTGCCATCAAGCTCATGAAGTCTACGCACCACTGCTTCCGCATCGCCAACCAGTATTTCGTTATAGAGGAAGACCTCTTTGACTACTTCCGCAAGTTGGCGGAGGAGGCGAGCGAGTAATGCAGCACCCGAACGCCAACCCCCTTGCATTCGAGTCGGACGTGCTTGACGAGCACATCCACGCCCTTCAGGGAGACAAGCCCGTCGCCGCCTTTGGGCTCGACGCCCTCAACAGCATCCTCGGCGGCGTCTATCCCGGGCTCAACTACGCAATCGGGACCGCACCGGGCAAGGGCAAGACCACCCTTGCGCTCCAGGAGGCCGACAAGCTCGCGGCAGACGGGCACCCGGTGGTCTACGTCTCCGCCGAGCTGCCTGCGCACAAGCTGATTGAGAAGAGCCTTGCGCGTCTCAGCAACGGCGAGCTCGCACTGTCCGAGGTATCCGACTGCGCGGCCGAGGACCATCCCAAGCACTCGCTCTTCGAGGCCGCGCTCGGCAAGTATCGCACCCAGGTCGCCCCTAACCTATGCATCACCGGCCCGCTCAACACGGTGGAGCTCTCCAACCTCGTCGGGCTGGTGACGCGCGAGCGTGGCGAGGTTCCCATTGTCTTCGTGGACTACCTCCAGCTCCTCGCCTGCGGCATCACGGCAGGCCAGCAGTTCATAGACGAGCGCCTGGCAATCACGGCGTGCGTGAAGGGCCTCCGGGAAATCTCGAACCTCTACGGCTCGCCCGTCATCGCGCTGAGTTCCACCACGCGCAAGTCCTACGAGTCCGGAAAGTCGAACAAGCCCAACCTCGGCATGTTCGGCGGGTCCTCCGCCGTCGAGTACGGCTTTGACTCTGTGATTTACCTCGCCGATGACGACGGCAAGCCCGACTTTCCCTTCGAGCCTCCCGCAACCGGCACCCCGCTCAAGCTCGTCGCCCTCAAGAACCGCTATGGCACGTTGGGCGAGTCCAGGCTCGACTTCGACGGTGCACACGCCACCTTCCACGACAGGGGCTAACCCATGAGCGGCCATGCCAAGACCGCGCACATCAACGTCAGGATGACCGAGGAGGAGCGTGCCGCGATAGTGGCACGCTCCAATTTCTACAGCCTCGCGCCCTCGACGTTCATGCGCGAAGCGACCCTCCACATCGGGGAGAAACCGGTGAGGGTCGCCGACGAGGCGACCCTCCGACAAATCTTGTTTCAGTTGAAAAAGCAGGGTGGAAATTTGAACCAGGCCTGCCACGTTCTTAACACATACGGTGTCGACGCCCAAACGGCCAACCAGCTATTCGAAGCCGTGGCCCTCGTCTCGCGAACGGCCTCGCAACTCTCGGGCCTCCTATCAAAAGCCAAGGAGCAACCATGAAGACAAAGATGCTCACGGCGTTCGTCGCCTCAATGGTCCTAGCCATGCTCGCCTGCCCCATGCTGGCCGTCCCCATCGACCGCCTGGTCGCGGGGCTCCCGCTGGACGCCTCGACAGTCCCGACGGCGTTCGACGCGGGAGCCGTCATCGGGTGGTGGCTCTCGGGGACGTTCGCCCTCTGCCCGACGGGCACCACCCTCACCCTGCTGCTCTCGCTCTGCACTTGCGCCCTTCTCGCCTGGTCGAGCGTCCTCAACGCTCGCGCCGAGGACGGTGGGGTGCTCGGGGACGCGCACGTGAAGACGGGTCGCGAGGTGGTCAGGGGCTCCATGACATGGGACGGCTCGGCCAACCCGTCCTCTCGCGGGTTCGTCTACGGGTTCACCAGGTGGCACGGAAAACCCTGCTACCTCTATGAGCCCAAGAAGATGGTTTTTCTGTCTGGGGCCACAGGGTCCGGGAAATCGAGATATTGCTATATCCCGAGTATCGATTTGCTCTCGTACGGCGACGGCTCCAACGGCTCCGAGCCCGCGACGCTCGTCGTATCCGACGTCAAGAACGAGCTCATCGAGCTGACAGGCGACGAGCTGGCCCGTCGCGGCTACCGCGTCCTGCTGCTCGACACGCAGCACCCCTACCGGGGCCAGAGGTTTAACCCGCTCAGGCAGGTAATCGACCTCCACGCCGAGGGACGAGACCAGGAGGCCGAACAGGCGGCGGACGCGATAGCCGAGCTCGTGGTACAGGACGACGAGAAGGGCAAGGGCTCCCACTGGACCGCATCGGCCAGGGGCCTCCTCTCCGCGCTGGTCCTCCTCGTCTCCATGTCCGACGAATGTCCCGAGGGGTCCAAGCACCTGGCGACCGTCTGCGAGGTGTTGGACCGTGGCACCGAGGCGGAGGGCGATGACCCCGCCGAGCCGCTGAAGGCCGTCTTCCGGGCCCTGCCGCAGGGAAACCCGGCCAAGAACAGGGCATCGCAGTTCGTCTCCTCGGGCGGCAACGAGCTCAGGAGCATCCTCTCCACGCTCAAGGTGGCGCTCCGCCCGTTCTCCTCGGCCCCGGTCGCTTGGATGACCTCGGGCTCCGACGTCGACCCGCGCGAGGTCCTCGCCGAGAAGACGGCACTCTTCCTCCACGTGCTCGACGAGGGCTCGCCCTACAACTGCATCGCGGCGATATTCCTCTCCCAGCTCTGGGCCTCGGTCCAGGCGGTCGCGGACACGGACGGCGGCAGGCTCCCCCGCCCGGTGCAGATACTCGGCGACGAGTGGGGCAACCTCCCTCGCGTCGAGTGCCTTCCCGCCCTGCTCAGCCTCGGGCGCAGCTATGGAATTTACTGGACGGGGGCAGCCCAGGACATAAGCCAATTGAATAAGTACGGTGAAAAAGACGGCCGCAGGAAGATTCTCGCGAACTGCGGCATCAAGGTCGCGATGAAGCTCGCCGAGGAGGAGGACCGCAAGTACTTCACCGAGCTCATAGGCAAGACCACGCGCCATACGCAGGGCACGAGCAGCAGCAGGGCCGCGTCCGGCTCCTCGGCATCCACCTCGTACAGCGAGAGCGCCGATGACGTCATCCATGCCTGGGAGTGGCGCGAGATGTCACCTGACAGGGACGGCATCGTCGTCGTGAAGCACGCCGACAACGGCATGCCCGCATGTCGCGCCGGGGTCTTCCGTTCCCCCGTCACCGACTGCACGAACACGCTCACCAAGGCGCACTTCGACCTCGGGACGCCCGAGCACGAGGCGGAGAATCGCCGCGCCTACCAGGCGAGGCTCGACGCCACGGCGGCGGAGAAGATGGCCGAGGAGGTCCCCGTCTGGTGCCCGGAGTGGCCCGAGCCGGAGAAGAAGCACGATGACGGGCCGAGCGGCTTCAGCGGCCTCTCGCTCGACTAGGGAGGGGCCATGACCGCGATAAAGCAGGTGAGCGTATGCAGCGAGAGGCACCTCTCGCGCCTCAGGGAATACCTCTCATGGGACCGCGACAAGGCGCTCGCCCACGACACGCAGAACGTCATCGAGGAGGACCGGTGGTTCGAGGAGATGGCGGACACCCGCAGGGTCATGGGGCACGACAGGCCCGGCAAGGCCGGGGCCAGATGCACCTACATGCAGCACCAGATACTCGGGTTCCTCCCCGACGAGTGCGACCTCAACGGCGGAAAGATGACGCCCGAGCTGTGCATGAGGTACGCGAGGGAGTACGTCGCCGAGCGCTACCCCAACCAGGAGGTCGTGATGGTGCTGCACCGCGAGCGCTGCCGCGCCGACGCCACGGACCGCTATGCCGTCCACCTCGGCATCAACCGCAGCGACCTCGAGACGGGCCGCAGGCTCGACGAGGGCCCCGCCAGGAAGGCGGCGGCTTCGCGCGTCAAGACCGTCCGTGCCCTGGACGAGAGGTACGGCCTGCGGCAGCTTGAGCGCGGCAAGGCCAACTCGCGCGTCCACGCGAGGCAGCCGGGAAGGGAGGAGCGCGACATGGCCCGGAAGGGGCAGGCCGAGCGCTCCGAGAACGCCCGTGTCCGCGCGACAGTCGCCCGGCGCGTCGAGGAGGTCGGGCGCATGAGGGAGTGCCCCGACCGCATGGCCGAGCTCGACCGGCGGCTCAAGCGGGACGGCATCGAGCTCGCGAGGTCGAAGGGCGGGAGCCTACAGTACCGCTTCTTCTCGAGGTCCCTCGGGGCCGTGCGCAAGGTCAACGGCGGCAGGCTCGGCTTCGCCGTCGACCGCTCGACCGGTCTCGTCGTCCGCTTCACGCTGCGCGGGATAGCGACGGCGATGCGGACGTTCTGGGAGCTGGAGCGCAGGACGCAGGAGAACCAGAGGGGGCGCGGGGACTGAGCGCTTGGGCCGGGGCGCAACAGGCGTCCCGGCCCCTTTTGGCGAGAGCGACCTCGGAGCGGTTCGCCCCCGCCGCAGGCGGCAAGATGATTCCGTGCAACGGAATCCATATCTTGCCTGCACGGAGCGAGCCAGTTGCCAAAGCAACGCGAGCCCGGGCAGGTGAGCGCCGATTGAGCCGACGCCGAGGAGACGCGACCCATGGGGAGCGTCGCACGATGGCGCTCGGTGACCCGGCGCGAGAGGCCCCGCTCGGCGACCACGGCGGAGCGATGGCGACTTCTGGAAGCCATCGAGCGCAGCCGTTCGGCGGGCGGGGCCGGTGTGAGCGGAGGCGGACGAAACGCGACCTTGGGGAGCGTTGCCAGGGAGGCGCAGCGAGAGCGACGGTGCGTCGCGGGGGTCCCGCCCATAAGCGGGACCCATCGGCCGCAAGGCCGACCAGCGAGCATTAGAAAAAGCCCCAGCCATTTTGGTCGGGGCTTTCCTTGGAATTTTAGGAAATGGTAGATATCTACCGACTTTTTCTGTGACAGTTTTCATACTTCCTGCCGCTCCTATATGGTCGATAGGTTGCGAGCAGTATAGGAAGTATTTCCTTAGTCCGGTTACGTCTGTTATTTCCGAGCGCCACAAGAGCAAGTGTAGTATGCCGCAGAATCTGTAATCGTAACCGTTTCCTCCCGTGCCGCAGAATCTGTAATCGTAACCGTTTCCTCCCATGCCGCAGAATCTGTTACGGTATTGTATACCGTATGATATGCGCCACATGCTTTATTGCCTGCCATAAGTGCATTATACGCATGAGCTTGTTCATTGCCCGTGATATCTGCTCCGCAGCCGTTGCAAATTGAGCGCTCTTCCGTATGGGTAACTGCGGGATGGTACACTTTCTCCGTATGGGTCACTGCGGGATGGTACACCTTCTCCGTATGAGTCACCGCAGGATGGTAGATATCATACTTATGAACATGCGCCGGGGTGTCATCCTTTTTCGATGAACTGCCTGAATTGGTGTTTGAGCCGGAGTTGCTGCTGTTGCCGCCACTCGGCTTGCTATCGGATTTTCCTTCGTCTTTCTTGGAAGATGAATTGCTTTTGTTTCCAGAATTATCGGAGCTGCCTGTGGTCTTCCCATTATCCTTCTTGGAGCCGTTGGATGAGCCTGAATCGCTCTTCTTGCTGTCGGAAGTTTCCGGGGTCTTCGCGTCGGACTTCTCTTCCTTGGCGGTCTCCTGAGCCTTCTCGGTCTCCTTCTCGACGGCATCGGTATCGGCGTTCGGGTTCTTCTTGATGTTGTCCTCGAACTTCTTCACGACCTCAGCGCCCTTGTCCCCGGTCAGGGTGGAATCGCCCTTCTTCACGGCTTCCGCAACGTCCTTGGCAATGGCTGTCAGGTCATCTTTCGTTACCTTGTCCGCATCCACCTTATCGAAAGTCACGCCTGTGGCAACTGTCTTGTCGGCTTTTCCGGCGGTAACCTTCTTCGATGGCACCTTATAGATGGAGCCGTCGGCGTTCACCGGTGAGATGAATGTGACGGTATAGGTACCGGACTTGCCGACCTTCACGGTCACCTGCTTGTTCGCAGCGATGGCGGTGTAGAAGTCCACTTCCCCGTCCTCATCCTCGATATGGGCGATGACGGGCGTGGAGGTGTCCGCATCCCAGCCCTCGGCCTTCACCTCAAGGGTAAGCACCATGTCCTGCTCCTCATCGTCCTTTGACTGGGACACCGCGGGGACATTCGCTTTGCCCGTCCAACTGGCATGTGAGATGGCGTAGGCCCCGCCGCCGATGAGAAGCGCCGCACAGAGGATTCCCGCACCAGCCACGCAGACCTGCTTACGGGAGAACTCGCGCCCGAAGATCACGAGTGGCTTCTTAGCATTCTCCTCCTCCGCCGAATCCGATCGTTTAATTTCCCGAGCGCCGTACTCATCCATCGGCAAACTCCAGTTCAATTATCAGAGGTTTAACTTAGCGGCATTGTATTCCAAATTGTCACTTATATAGGTGTGACTCATATAGAACCGAAACGAATCATTGGCACAACCTATTAGGAGGTGCCAATGACTCAGTTAGATATAAAGATGAGGGTCGGGCTGAGAATAAAAGAGTTGAGAACCGCACTCGGCTATAGCCAGGAAACCCTTGCGTACTCTATCGAAATGTCCCGAACATACTTCGCTGAGGTCGAAACCGGCAAGCGGAACATATCAATTGAAAATATCGACCGGATTGCACAAGGGCTCGGCGTTTCCCTGAAGGAGTTCTTCAACTCTGACTTATTTGTCAAATAAGACAGAGCGCAAATCGAATTAGAACGAAAGGACAGACTTCCAACGTCACCCAATGTCCAACAAGGCTTCAATAGCAATCAAAAATATCAAAGGCTGCCGGAAACTGGCTCGGCCAACGGCAAAGTCAACCTAGGTTTTCAACGCTTTCCATAGCCGGAGGGTCCTGCATCTAACCCGCAGGCTGTGGGAAGGGTTGAAAACCGGCCCAAAAGGTGGAATCTCGGGGTGAAATATGAAGCTGAGATGGTTTCCCCATAGAAAGAACTTTCACCCTTTTTTCACCCCTCAGGCGAGATTTACCCCTATCTATACAGAAGCAGGCCAGACGATTCATACCGTCTGGCCTGCGATTTTCCTGGTGCCCCCGGGCGGATTCGAACCGTCGACACCCGCTTTAGGAGAGCGGTGCTCTATCCCCTGAGCTACGGAGGCATGTTGTACTAGTGTAGCAGATTTACTGCATCGCAATACGTCGTATGACCAGACTTCGAAGTTGCGGTGGAATA
>JAFEHB010001102.1_pt1 | contig 12468 bp, 13 predicted proteins | sample 9267121 | NCBI WGS metagenome assembly JAFEHB01 (sample SAMN17103336, study PRJNA684904) | human gut metagenome | isolation source: diarrhea sample from child under the age of five | host: Homo sapiens | place: South Africa: Mafikeng, Mafikeng Provincial Hospital | collected 2019-09 | reverse complement strand
CAATCATAATGGTTTGTACTGGATAACATAAAGATACAGCGGTTAAGGCATCACTCGAAATTTTGGCAACAAAGATACTGTCGACAATATTATATAAAGCTTGAATCACCATCGAAATGATGATGGGCAAACTCATAGAAATCACCAATTGTTTGATTTCCATACTTTCCATTTTGTTCATAAAAAATTACCTCCCTATGTTTTGGCAGTTTCATAGGGGATACCAAAACGAAAATAAACGCTAAAATAAGTTAATATGTTTTTTCTATTTTGTCAAATCAAGAATAGACTCACCAATCAAATCAGATGGTTTTGATAAATCAAAGTTATCTAAAACACTTGCACCAAGAACACCAAAAGAACTTGAATCGTCCAATATTCCATGTTCTTTCATACTTGGTGAATACATTAAACATGGCACACACTCTCGAGTATGATCCGTTCCTTTATAGGTTGGATCATTTCCATGATCGGCCGTTATAATCAATAGTGTATCTGAATCAAGAACTGAAAGTAATTGCCCTAGCAAGACATCAAAATCTTCAAGCTCATCGGCATATCCAGAAACATTTCTTCGATGGCCCCATTTGGCATCAAAATCCACAAGGTTCGTAAATAATAAACCTGTAAAATCTTTTTTCATTTCTTCAATCGTTTGAAGCATACCCTCATGACTCGAAGTCGAATGAATACTTTTTGTGATTCCCTGTCCATTAAAGATATCACGAATCTTACCAATGCCAATCACATCCAATGCATTTGATTTTAAAACATCTAAAACAGTTTCACTCGATGGAGACAATGCATAATCATGACGATTGCTAGTGCGTGTAAAGTGACCCACCGAATCTCCTACATAAGGACGAGCAATGACTCTTCCTACCTTGTATTCTGGTTTTAGAGTTATTTCTCGTGCAATCTGACATACTCGATATAGCTCATCTAATCCAGTTACTTCTTCATGACCACAAATTTGTAGAACACTATCGGCCGATGTATAAAGTATCAATTTCTTTCCATCCGATTGAATCTCTTCCATCGCCAACTCATCTAAAATTTCCGTTCCACTTGCACTTTTATTTCCAATAAAGACATGGCCAGTTAATCTTTCTAATTCCTGAACCAATTCATCAGGAAAACCATTTTCAGTAAATGTTTTAAATGGTTTTGTCGTATGAATTCCCATCATTTCCCAATGACCTGTCATTGTATCTTTGGAACAACTTGCCTCATGCATCTTACAAGCATAGCCTTTTGATTGTAAATTTTTACCATTAGGATGAAGATTTCCTAAACCTAATTGATATAGATTATCTATCTTTAAATCTGGGCGATATTCTAGGATATGTCCAAAAGTATCGGCACCTACATCATCAAATTCTTTGGCATCTGTAGCTTGTCCAATCCCAAAAGAATCAATAACGACACAAACTATCTTTTTGTATTTCATAAACGAATCGCACTTTCTAAGGCAAGCGTAATCATTTCATTAAAAGATGTTTGTCTTTCTTCAGTACTTAAATGTTCATTTGTGCATAAAGAATCAGATACAGTTAATAAACAAGCTGCCTTTTTATTCAATACCTTAGCATTGTGGAATAGGGCAAAACTCTCCATTTCGACACAAAGTGCATCTTGCTCTTCAACCATTTTTTCTGGTTGTTCATAGTCGCCTTCATAGTAGAACACATCACTAGAATGTGTATTTGTCTTTACAACAGGAATTGAAACTTCTTGACTTACACTTTCAATCAACTTATTTAAATCTTCATCTGGATATTGCATTGTATCTGTATCGCCACTTTGTGCTAAGGCATAGGTAGATTCTGAATAGCTTCCCTTGACTAAAGCTACAGACTTCATTGGTAATTTTTCAGAATAACTTCCTGTACTACCAACTCGTATAATGGCATCTACATCATAGAATTTAAATAGTTCATACGAATAAATTCCCATGCTGGCCATTCCCATACCGCTTCCCATGACAGATACACGGTGTCCTTTATATATTCCTGTATATCCAAGCATACCTCGTACGTCATTAAACAAAACAGGATTTTCTAAAAAATTCTCGGCAATCAATTTAGCTCTTAAAGGATCGCCTGGCATTAAAACAACTTTTGCGACATCTTCTATATTTGCTCTATTGTGTGCTGTTGGCATAATTTCCTCCTCTAAATAAATTAAGGCGCATAATAGCGCCTTAATTAATATCATTCTTCTTCTTCGACTTCAAGCAATTCTTTTTCTTGAACTTTTAAGAATGGATAATAAATAACTCCATCTAATACGATTAACGCTACAACAAGAATCAAAGCCTTAATATCCATTGTTGATAAAAATGCTCCAAATACAGAAGGCATATTCCATGATAACATTGCGAATGATTTTCCAATTATACCTAAACTAGTACATAAATATGCGATAAAGCAATTTAATGTTGAAGTTAAGATAAATGGAATAAAGAAAATTGGATTTAACATTAATGGAACTCCAAAAATGATTGGCTCTGAAATATTGAAAAATGCTGGAATTAAGCCGACACGTCCGACCGTTTTTAATTGTTTAGATTTAGATTTACAAAGTAAAATTGCTAAAGCAAGTACTGATCCACATCCTCCTATAATACAGAAATATACCCAAAATGGAGTTGTAAATGTACGAGGCATTGCATGTCCTGCTAACTTAGCTGCCGCATTAACAGATAATCCACTTTCACGAATAGGTGCTAAAATCCCAGAGAAAGCTGCATCGTGAACCCCAAAGAACCAGAACAATTGTACAATTGCTGTCATGATTACTACAAAAGGCATACTATCTGCTACTGTAAATGCTGGTGCAAGTTTTGTATATACCCAACCAGGTAATGTAGTTTTCATGTTAAAGAATATAATAAATAAAACTGAATAAAGAGCGATTAAAACAATTCCAGGACATAATGAAGCAAATGTTTCAGAAAGTGAATCAGGCACAGAATCCGGTAATTTAATGCGTCCAAAATTCTTTTCGCGCATTATACGATATAGTTCTACAGTTAATATCGAAATAAAAATAGCTGCTAAGATTCCTTTACCATCCAAATAAGATATTTCGGTTGTTTTACCATCAAAAGCTAATTTTATAGGTGCAACACAAGTAAGAACAAATCCACACAAAGATAATAAAATAGGTAATAAATTATCTAATTTATAAGATTTAGCCAAAAAAGAAGTTAATGCAATTGTTACATACAATGACATAGCTCCCATTGTAATTGCATTGATCCAAGATAAAATCATATTGTTATTACTTACAAAACCTGCCCATGCTAGAAGAAAACCATTTGTTGTTCCTTCTGGAGCTGGAGCTGCACTAATAACCGATACAATACCACCTGCCAATGTAATTGGCATAATACAAATAAACGCGTCACGAATTGCTTTTAAATGTCTCTGTGTCGAGAATTTAGTAGCAATTGGCATTAACTTTTCTTCTAGAAAAGTTGTAAAATTTCCCATCATATAAATATCTTCTCCTTTTGCAATCTTTACAAGTTATACTTTTTCTCTATTTCTTTAAAAACACCTTTACCATTCATCATTCCATAATATTGTGGAGCAATAGTATCGACTGGAATGGATACGGATTCTTCAATCTGTTTTTTTAGATGACGAATTTGTGGACCAATCAACAATAATTCATAGCCTTCTTTAATATGGTCAAGATATTCAGCTTCCCCATATGCTTTACATTCAAGTTTACCATCACTTGCTTCTTCAATTTTTTTAGCTAGAATCCCTGTGGACATTCCAGCATTGCAAACTAACATTACCTTCATTTTTTTACCAATCCTTTCTTTGTATTTTTTCTCCATTACTTTCAGCAATAGATTTGTACCAATAATAACTTTTCTTAGGTTTACGTTTTAATTCTTTATCATCAAAATCAATACCTACCAAGCCATAGCGTTTTTCAACACCATTTTTCCAAGAATACAAATCAAACGTACTCCATGCATAATATCCACGAACATCCACACCGGCGTCAACTGCATTCATAATCGCACTAATATGGTCATTCATGAATGAAATACGATAGTCATCTTCTACTTGATCTACAGTGATATCTTCTCTTACCCCAACACCATTTTCAGTGATAAAAATAGGTAAATGATATTTTTCCCATACTTGTTTTAAGCCTTTCTGTAAACCTTGTGGATATATTTCTACATCCCATTCAGTATAGATAGCATCCGGATTATTCATAATCTGTTCAAACCATCCTTTAATAACAATCTTACTTTCTCCTTTAAAGTCTTTACCACTGTTATTAACAACTAATTGAGTCTCTCCTCCACTATATGGTTTTACCCATACACGAGAATAATAATTTAACCCCAAGAAATCTACCGTATAATTTTTAATAATTGGCAAATGTTCATTTTTAATACATGACAAATCATAATTTTGAGATAAAACACATAATAAATCGAATGGTATTTCACCCTTAGCTGCAGTATCTAAAATCCAATTATTTGCATAGTTATCTGCAAATCGCATAGCTATTTTAGTTGCCAAAGTATCATCAATTCCATCTACAGGTCCAAAGCTATGAACGATGCCAATCATACCTTTATAATGGCCTTCCTTAAAAGCTCGAACTCCCAGTGCACTTGCGTACATAACATGATATGCTGCAATAATCATTTCTTGAGCACTATGATGTCCTGGAGGATAATTTCCAACCATATAGCCATTAAAAGTAAACCATTTAGGTTCATTAAACGTTACCCAATATTCAATCAAATCGCCAAACTTTTCAAAACATACTTTTGCATATTGCTCAAATGCATAACATGTTTCTTCATTTAGCCAACCACCTTTTTCTTCTAAATATTGGGGTAAATCCCAATGATAAATTGTTACAAATGGTGTAATTCCATATTGTTGACAAGTTTTTAAAACATCCCGATAAAATTCAACACCTTCTTCATTGATTTCACCCTTGATGTTTTTGATTATTCTTGGCCATGCCAATGATAGACGTAATGTATTTTGACCACCTTCAGCCATCATTTTTATATCTTCTTTATAATGATGGTAAAAATCACTTGCTACATCACCAGTTTCATATCCGCCATCATGCAAATATGTGTCCCACATGCTTGGAACCCTTCCACCTTCATTTACAGCACCTTCACACTGATAAGAAGCGGTTGCACTACCCCAAAGGAAATCTTTTTTTAGTCCCATATTCTAATACACCTTTCCTTCATTCAAAATTGAGTAAACTACAAACAATTCATTTGCCATAGTTAAAACCACTTCCGAACTTGCCACATGATCCTCCGCATGCACCAATAATAAATTCATAGGAATTGCTTCATCGTTTGTCATTGTTCTTAACAATTCTGCGTGAGTTTTTTGTGCTAACAATAATTCTGATTTAGCATTTTCTAATAATTCCGTTGCTTTATCAAATTGTTTTTCTTTCAAACATTCAATAGCTTCACTAGAATCACCACGAGAATTTCCACTATGCAAAATCATTTGCATACAGCTTATTTCCATATCCATGTCTTTAAATCCTTTCTTTATACACAAAAATTGTAAAACTAATTTTACAATTGGTAAAAACCAGATTTTCCACTTATAAATGGAAAATACGTTCGCTTAACAATTCATAAAAGAACTATATCTAACACAACAAAATCCAAATCATTTAAATTCAATTTTCCTTTATAACTCAAACAAAACTTTGCTAAATAACATCTACATGTTCAATAAACTCATTTTCAAATCCCAAATATATATACAATTTTGTAACAAAAAAAGAACGTTTATCCTTTAGTTTAAGGATTCGCGCTCATTTTGTGTTGTACAGTTGTTAAAAACAAAAATAATTTTAATATTCAAAGAAAAGATTTAGGAACTTTGAATAGTTATCCTCTTTTATTAAAGCCTCTGCTTTTTCAGGATTATCCAATATACTAACAATTCGATCAAACAGTTCATCAAAGCAAGATTCTTGGCTATCTTTATTTAAGCAAATTAAAAATATCAGTCTAACTTTTTTATCATCCCAATTTATACTTTTATTCAACGAACAAACAGCAATCTTATTTTCAAATCCTTCTTTTTTTATCGGATGAGGCATCGCAAATAAATTACCATACGCTGTTGGAGCCACTATTTCACGATTTAACACTAAAGATTCAAATCTTTTGTCTGCATAGCCCTTCTCAACTAATTTATCACTAAGAAAGTGAATAACCATTTCTTTTGAATCAAAATTCTCTTTAGAAAAAAACAATTCTTCCTCAAAAAAGTCCGAACATTTATTTCCTTTATGATTTTGGTGTAACATATTATAAATATTTTCAACATCTTCATCATTTAAAAGATTCTTGACGTAGTAAATCGGATACTCCTTAATTTTAATGGAGTCATCAAAACTAATAACTAAATCAGGATGATAAAGTTGAACTTTATCATATTCGAAACACGATAATATGGATTTAATATAAACGTCATATTGATGCAAATGATTAAGTCTTCTATTAAAATACTGCATACCAGATTTACCTACAGGTGAGATGATAACAATATTTTTGCTTTCTCTTTCTCCGTTACGTTCCAAAGAACCCATTAAATGAAGTGTAAGATAACTTATTTCTTCCTCATATAGACGAACATGATAAAAACTTTGAATTTGATCCGCCATATAGACACTAATATCAAATAATATAGGAAACCTACGTTTTATATCTTCTATCATGGGATTCATTAAAAAAGTATTATATTTAATTCGATTTTGTAAACCAATTAGATGTGCAATTAAATTATCTTTTAACTGTTCATCTGATTGAAAATCTATACCATACATTTCATTTATATCTTTTAACATAAAATCAATTAACATTTTAATTTTATCCGTATTTTCACTTGTATTAATATCTACCTTACCTGCAAATAAAGTAGCCAAATAATTAATTTCACTGTCATTAAATGTAACATTACTAATTTGCTGCAACAAGCGTAGATATCCATTTGCTAAATCTATAAAATATGAGTCTATATTCTTGTAATTATCATATACTACATTATGCTTATTTTTTATACGATCTATCATAATTGCTACGTGCAATAAAAAACTAATCAATTCAATATCTCTCATTTTGATGTTTTTTTCATTAAGATACCCAATTGTCTTTTGTTTCAGCAAAGTTAAATTTAAGCCTTGAAAAAAATTCGCGTAATCATTAATATTTAAAACATTTGATGTGAATTCATGAGATATTGTGAATGAGATTGCTTTTCTTTTTTCCTCTTCACTTCCTATTAAATAAAGCTTGTTATCTCTCCTTATTATTGATAAATTAAAATCTTGTTTTTCCAACAAATTATTTATTTTTTTTATTATTTTTAAAAGCGAAGTACTACTAATAAACAAATCATCGGATAAATCGTCAATGTAAGTACTAGTTCGAGACATTAAATGTTTTAATACCAAAAATTCAACATCTGTATTATTTGAATTAAGCTTTGATTTTTTTATAAGAGCAAAGATTTCATTATTCGTCAATTTAAAACCTGAAGCCTGCATAGCTTCAATACTATTTGGATACATAGCATTTATCGCATGAATATCATTTCGAATCGTTTTTGTAGAAACATGTAAAGATGATGCTAAATTTTGTGCAGTAAGTTTGTCCTTATCATTTAATTCTTTTATTATTTCTATTTGCCTTTTCGTTAGCATTCTTATCACCTTCTACTAAACATAATATTGAATAATCAAGAAATTTCAATACATTTTTTATTTTACAACCTACAATTTAACTAAATAGCTTTAGGATGCATATTACCTACTTATTTATAGTAACATTTATTTTCATCATTATTATGAAGTAACATCCAACTTAAAAAAAATATCATAAAAAGCCACCATATAGGTGGCTACAAAATCAAATTCATAATTTCTTCTTCACTTTTAGATACAGACTTTGCAATTTGAGATACACTCATACCATTTGAAAGCATTGTCTCAATCATTTTTTCATTTCTTGATTCAGATACTCAACTTGTCTATTCACATCTTCATACTTTTTTCAGCTTCTTGTATTGCCTTTCTTGCTTCTTCTTGTGCTTTTCGAGCCTCTTCTTTTGCTTTTCGAGCCTCTTCTTGCTCTTTTCGAAGCTCTTCTTGCTCTTTTCGAAGCTCTTCTTGCTCTTTTCGAAGCTCTTCTTGCGCTTTTCGAACCTCTTCTTTTACTTTTTGAATCTCTTCAAGTTCAAGCTGTTGTTCCATTCGTTCTTCATTTTCATGCAGTTTTCTAAAATCTTCTATTATTTTCTTCCAACCATCATCCGATATGGTTTCTACACGCTTCTCTAACATTTGAATCACCCCATCACTTTCTATCATTACCTTAATTTTACTATCTTCCATTCCCTTGTGGCAATTCAAAAAGTAATAAATCATCTTTTCTTGTTCATTCATGTCTTCAAGCGGCTTGTTTACATCCAACTTTGCCATTTCAACCGTTCGTATCTTCATACGATCTTCTGTTTCTTCCACAAAAGATAAACCATCCTCATTTTTCAATGTGAATGTGTTACACATTCTATGATTATCAATTAAATTCACATTAAAGAACACTAAGACAATTGTTTCCTTTAACTCTCCATAATATTTTCCTTCCAATTCTTGAGAACCATGAAGTCTAGCCAAATAATAACTAAAGCGAATCGGCAGATGATCTTGAGTTTGTCTTAACTGCATTTCTAAATCCACCATCGTTCGATCATCAAATTCAACCAACAGATCCAATCTTGGATTTTTCATTTTACTGAAATCTTTCACCATTTCTGAGTTTTTAACAACCACATGATGTACTTTCCTTTCTAAAAATACCGTAAGTAATGATTTTAAGGCATCATTAGCCTCCTTACAATCTTCGCCAAACACATACTTAAAGGCGAAATCATTTAATAAATTTGCGCTACGCATGAGCACCTCATTTCTAGTAGGCATTTCCTACATACTCATATACGAAAAAAAAGACACTTTTTCGAATAAAAATCAAAAAAATGTCTTTTTAGAGCCTTAAATCCATTCCATTTTCTTACAAATATTATAAATTCCATCATCCACATTGGCATCTGTGACTAAAGTTGCGATATTCTTTAATTCCTGACACGCATTTCCCATCGCAACACTTGTCCATTGTGGATCAAACATCACCTTATCATTGGTGTCATCCCCAAAGACAACCACATCTTTTAAATCACCACCAATATGCTGCATCATATCTAGAATACCTTGATGCTTAGCATCATATTGAAACATTAAATAATCTGGCACAAAACGCATATTTCCTAATGTATCCTTTAAAGTCAATTCGGATTCTTTCTCTTTAGGGATTGAGATATACATTTTATAGATTACATCCAATGCATCTACATCTAAGTTCTCATCATAAATATATTCCGTTGGTTCCTTACGATCACCCACTTGATTTTGGAATGTATGATCCTTTGTATATACCTTAATCGAATCGTCTAGCGCAAATAAAACGCCATATCCTAAAGATAGTGCTTGGTTGGCAATTGCCTTTGATTTTTCTAAATCCAAAGGAATATTTTGAATCAATTCATCATTTATGACTAATCCGCCACCACCGCAACAAACCATATCATGTAAACCCACACTCTCCATAAAATTACGTGCTTTATAGTGTGCACGACCTGTCGCAATAGCTACAAAATGACCTGCCTTTTGAAGCTCATTCAAGGCTAGCTGTGCACTGGGTACAATTTTGCCCGTCGATTTATCTGTAAGTGTTCCATCTATGTCAAAGAAAAAGTATTTTTTATTCATATTTACCCCACACTTTCTGTACTTGAGTTAACACATCCCTCACATCTTGAATATATTCTAAATTTTGTTCCCCACTCAAGTTCGTAACATATTCTTCCATATCTCGAATTTCATAATTTAGTGCCAAACTACTTTCTCCACAAGTAATCTGATCTGTATGTCAATCACTCGTATATGTAACGGTTGCATGATCCGCTCTAGGAAAATTATACACCTCAACATCCCCATTCTCACATGCCATCAAACCTCTTTTGGTTGCTAAGCACGCATTGTCAAAGAAATTATCACAATCTCCATATCTTTATTCTGAAGTAAGATACCACTTGATTCATCCACACCCGTTTCAAGAGGTGTCATCGTTGTTAATGATGTATTAGGCTTACTTGTCATAAACCAACGCGCAAAACTTACGGCATACACACCAATATCAAGTAGAGCACCATCAGCAAGGTTCGGATTAAAGAATCGATTGTTCACATCATATTCTTTAAAGTTACCAAAATTGACTTGAACCATCTTCACTGGACCTAAACAATTGGATGAAATTACTTTTTTTACTCTTTAAATAAAGGCATATGAAATAGGGTAACCCCATCACTGATTGCCAAATGCCTTTCTTTGACAATTTCAACACACTCTTCCAATTCGTCCGAATTTATAATTATAGCCTTCTCACTAAAGACATGTTTATTATGCAACAAAGCATCCTTCATAATTTCATAATGCGAGTTATGCGGAGTCGCATTATAGACAATATCAATATTTCCATCTTTAAACATAGCTTGATAATTTTCATACACATGTTTAATTGAAAATTCTTCGAAAAACTTTTTAGTGGAACTATAATGACCAGAAGCCACACCATAAACACCAACATCTTCTTGAATCAAAGCATTGGCCATATCATGCGCAATCCAGCCAGGACCAACAATTTCCCAATTATAATGAATGAAATTCTCCATCCTTTTCCTTTTTGAATACACCCATATCATTCACTAGAATCATACCTGTCAATATATCCACAAATAAACTTGTATCGACAATACCAGGCATCATCAACAAGGTTTGATTCAACAAATGAATATCTTCTACATTTTTGAAGTACACATCGAATAAGATATTCCCTTCATCACTAATGAGAAAACCATCTTTATTTGAAGCGCTACGCCATTCAACAATCCCATTTAATTCTTCTAATTTCTTTTTCACAATACTATATGCTTTAGGTAATACTTCCACTACAACAGGCACTTGAAATGCCAAAGTCTCATGAAATTTAGTTTCATCAACCAATACAATATATTCATCGGCCATGGACGCAATAATTTTTTCTTGCGTATGAATACCACCACCGCTTTTTAAAGCATTCAAATGTGAATCTACCTCATCACATCCATCAAAAGCAATATCAACATGATCCACATATTGTGTATTCAATACAGTTAATCCTTCTTTTTGGGCTTTTAAAGCTGTTTTTGCAGAAGGTGTAACCACTTGAATATCTTTATCCTTTATATAATCAATCAAATATTGAATGGTACTGCCACCGCCTAGGCCTACAACCATTCCATCCTTCACTAATTTTGATGCATACAATGCACATTTCTTTTTCATAATCATCACCACCTTCAATATATCATGTAATTTATTTTCGTCAATAAATACTTTATGTAATTTTAATTCATACGCAAAAAAGAAGAACTATACCTTCAAAGAAGCATATAATTCTTCACATTGACTGATTCGATCATAACTATCTGTGCGTTCATTCGTTAAAAATAAATATAAAATTTCAATGACGGTCGCCACAGAAATTCTCGAAAAACAAAACTCATTTAAAAAGAGTTTTTCCCGCGTCGAAGTCTGAATATGATATACACATTCTTTCGCAACAACTGAATCCTCGTTATTCGTAATTCCAATCGTAGGTACACCTCGCTTCTTCATTTCTTGACATACCGCTAAAACTTGACTACTTTCTCCACTATTTGAGATGGCGATCACTACATCATTCGAGTCAAGTCCTAGCGCATAAGATGCCTGATTTTCCCAAATGGTTGATGTAAAGGTTAAAATACCAATCTCGTTAAATTTAAACATACAATCAAGCGCTACCGGAATTGTATTTCCTACGGCACACACAAGTACGTGTTTAGCATTTTGAATCAAAGATAGAATCAATCTCAATTGATCCACATCAATATTGCGAATAGTAGCTGTAAGCTCAGAAATTTTATTGGAAAGAATGGTTTCTAAAGAACCTGAAATATCACTTGTAGAAATGGTATTTGATTTTTGTTTGATTTCATTGACACAATCCCTAGCCAAATTCACCTTTAAATGATGAAAACTATCCATCTGACATTTTCTGGCAAAACGCGAAACACTCGCTTGCGAAGTATTACATGCTTGGGCAAGCTCCTTAATCGTCATATTCACCACTTCTTTTGGATGTTGGATAATATAATCTGCAATTTTCTTTTCGGAATCAAAAAAAGAATTATAATGTCCATGAATTGTATCGAGTATCATAAAATCACCGCCACTTCTATATTATCAAAAAAGAGATCAAATTACTTGATCTCATGTACGTAAATATTATTAACA
>JAFEHB010001101.1_pt1 | contig 12470 bp, 16 predicted proteins | sample 9267121 | NCBI WGS metagenome assembly JAFEHB01 (sample SAMN17103336, study PRJNA684904) | human gut metagenome | isolation source: diarrhea sample from child under the age of five | host: Homo sapiens | place: South Africa: Mafikeng, Mafikeng Provincial Hospital | collected 2019-09 | reverse complement strand
CTTCGGGGATCGGTATCCACTCTAATTGTCGATAACGGAACAAAAAACGATTGCAGATCACCCCGATGAACCAAGCAAAGCCACCTAAAATCGGATACGTGAAGAGAATCATTAAAACGACTGTTAAAAATGTGTCCAACCACGGGAACCCAGTATCAAAATTGACAACCATCAGCCCACCCCATTTCTACGGAAAAGTTCTTGGATCTCTCTTTCTCCGATGTTTTGCTCCGGTGCAACCGCATAGTATTTTGCCTCGTGGCGTTCTTCTTTCGTCCCGAAGCGTTCTTCATAAAATGCTTCTAGCAACTCTTTGCGTTTTTCCAAAGCAGTTTCATCATGCATCGATTGCTTTTGCAGCAATCGTTTGAAGCGGCGGTTGTTCCTCAAGGTCAACAAAGTAAACGTCAGAACCAAGACCAAAAAAGAAATTCCTAAGAACAACGCCAAAAAATCAAAAGTCACTGCTTCTTCCAGATATGTCCGAAAGGCGATCCGATCCGCCAGATTCGGTAAAGTCAGCGGGATGGCCAGCCAGACAAAGGGAACCAAGACCATCAGCCAAGCAAGAATCGTCAAAATCGTTTGGCGGGTCTTCAAAGCAGAACGACCTTTTTGAAAATACGCATCGGTGACCAACCGTTCTTTGACTTCTTCCCGTGTCACTCGTTGTTTCATTTTACTCACTCCTTTAAAATAACTATTTATATGCTGTGAAGAAAAAGAAGCAACAAAAGCAAGTCCTCTGGACCTGCTTCGTTCTTCTTCTGTTTGTCTCACTTGGATTTCTTGCCAACTTTCAACGCATTGAATAGCGTGTGAAATTGGCCTTTAAAGGACATCACTTGCTCAAACACATCTTCCCCATCATTCAGCATCTTGACAGTCACCCAGCCTAATGCTTCGGTGATACCACTAGCCACACTGGCATTGATTGCAGCTCCAGCAACGGTGCCGACTGCTGGGACAAATTTCAAGATATTGCCAACGGCACTGCGACCAAAACTCACAACGACTAGCTCTTTCGAAATACTTTTCGCTAACCCTTCACGCCATGTTCGCCCAAAAATACGATACAAACGTGCCATCATTGTCATCTGAACTGGCACAAGTAACACTGCATCTGAAAAGGGAATCGGTGAACAGCCGATGATCGCCGCCGTCAAAGAAGCCGCATGGATCGTGCGGTGGGCTTTTTTTCGCGTTTCATCATCTACTCCCACCAAAAACTCCTCAAACACCTGATCAAATTGATCCTTGCTTTTCGCTAACACTTTTTCCGCCTGGGCTTTTGATCCGTCATAGCCTTTCATCACAAGGGCAGCCGATTTTTTCGGCATTCGCTTCATGACATCCGCAAAAAAAGAAGTAAACTCCGCTTCTTCTTGCAGCTCTTCTCTCGTTTGACTTTGCTCGACTTGAACGGACTGTTCCGTTAATAATTCATTTTCGTTTTGTTTCTTTTTGCGTTTTATCCATGGTTTTTTCAAAGAAATGTCTCCTTCTTTCGACTCGTTGTTCATTTAAAAATCAAAGTGAGCCATGATTTTGTTCCCCTTTCTATTTTAGCTCAGGTTTTTCAAGATAGCGAAAATGTAGCTTGAGAGAGCTTACACTTACTAAAAAATGCAAATTTGCATCTTTAGATTATTTATTTATATTATCGTTTTTTTATGCTATGATACACAAAAGGAGTGGATCGAATGAAAAAGAAATTGAATTGGAAAGTCCTTTTTTATCTAGGCTTATTGACTTACTTTCTTTTAAGCGGGATCTTCGCATTCTTTGGTGTCGAAATACCGTTTCTTTATAAACGTTGATCTTCACGTTTTCTCAGAACCATATCATTCAACTCTTTGCTCTATGTTGAGAGAATCCATCATTCTATCGTCCATTCAATCTAATCAGAAAAGGTGATTTTCTTGTCCATTTTATTTGATCTATTGCAGCTACTTGCCGTTATCTATATCGCGTATTTATTGTTCACAAAAAACCATTTCCTCAAACAATTAACCGCTGTTCAGAAAATGGTCTTTGTCGTCTTATGTGTTTCTGTGCTTCTACCGGCTCTCTACGAATTTATTACTGGTTTTGCGCAGGGATTTTGGGAACGGTTGTAATTGACGTTCCTTACAAAACTCGCTGCCTTTACAAGACAAATAGATAGCTTATATCTACCAATCCTTTCTCCTTTTATTCAAGCAATGAACCAATTCTTTGGTGCTTAGAATACTAAGAAGAAAGGTTTTTTGTCTTTTTCTGTGTTGAAGTATTTTTAGATCGCACAAAAAAAGAACCCCTCAAAAGAGGAGTTCTCAAGGCTTGCTTACATCATGCCGCCCATCTAAGGTTGTCTGACACACTCATTTACACTAATATAAAAATGCCTATATAACAGCCTTTTTAATAATTTCAATTATAAAAATAAATCAACTAGTTCGAACTAATAAAGTTATTTTGCCCCTTTTTTGCCCCCTATTCTTTATTTAAGTCCTTTACAAAACGAACAAACGTTCGTATACTGAAGATGAAATAAACAAGAGGAGTGGTCAAAATGAAATATAATGATTTTAAAAACCTTTTGGAAAACCGTCTATCTGGTTACGAAGTATTTATGCAAAAAGCCGAGGACTTCCAAAGCGCCAAAAATAAATTACGGTCTGGAAAGGCTAAGTGGAACGATAAAAAAGTAAACAGAGCAATCGAGGGTATGTGGGATCAAGCTGCAAAAAATATCTATCAGTCTGTTAAAAGGATGGACAAAGCTCCTAATAGCAGGGCCTTGGATCCATACAATGACTGGCTAAGGTTCATGGAAAAGGAAAATTTATTTGATACACTATCCGAATCCTTAGCAGAAGTTGAAATGGAATAGGAGTGATTGATATGCAAATACCACTTGCGCATCAAAGAACCTATGCATTAGAAAGATATTACTACGAGTTTATAGAACGAATGGGACCGGCACATTTCATGTACGACCAGTTCGTTAGAACAATGGAGAACTTCGGTAAGCCCTATTTCACTGTACCCAGCAGCTACAGTCATTATCCGGAAGAGTTGGCTTTTGTATTTAAGAAAGACGGAGAAAACTATCTGTTCGATCACGTTAGAACGCAAGACAAAATACTTCGAAAATATGACCCTAGTATTAAGTATAAGCCCGGCGGTAACTGATATGAACATAATCAGTCAATATGAGCAGGGTTACCTATCTTTATGTGAGTTTATAAGTTATTTTCCGTACAGTATTTCTGAATCTCAGGAAGCTTTGTACGGCGCAAAATGTGTCGAGTTTTATGTTGCTGTCACTTTAGGTAAAACGGATTGTCGCTATTATGTACAAGCTTACGGAGGCGATTGTTATGAAATCGATGAAAGGCTATGTATCGAAGATACGTGTATTGAAGATGAGCAAGACCCCTTTGGTGCGGTTCTCGCTTGATGGAGTGAATTGTTTGATTGCTGCGCATAGTTTAAGCTTCTTAGCCGATGTGAATGAGGGAATGCAGATTGTGGTTGCTGGTGAGTATAACCAGCGGAAACAGTTTGTTGTGAAAAAATATAGTGTTCTTGGCAAAACGAAGATTATGATTGAATTTGAAGCAATGAATGTTCGCTAAACGTATTACTTTTCCTATTAAGTAAATTACTATATGATTATTATGATGACGGAACATAGTTCCACTTGCACGGCATATGAGAATATGCTGTGCTATTTTTTTACAAAACAAACAACCACTCCCGGGGAGGAGTGGCACAATTAGATGAAAAAGTTTTTAAAAGGTAAATTAATTATATTAGCTATTTCCAAATCGTTCAAACCATTTGCTCAAAAATAACCCACCCTCAAGGAGAGTGGGCCTGAAAAAAGATATAAAATGAAATAGCCCCGGTCAAGGCTATGATTTCATTCTACAAGAACATAGTTTTTATTTCAACAAAAAGTCCACCCTATTCTGCCTAGAGTGGACCAAAAGAAAAGTAAACATATGAAAAATTGGATTGGTTGGTATGATTCTACATTACATCCATTATTAATTAAATTCAACAAATTTATGACGATTTTCTAATCAATAATATCTATTACCTTGAAACAATGCTAAAATAAAAAAATCGAAGAGTACTAGGCACACTTCCCCAAGCATTACCGCCTAATACTCCTCGTAGAGTATTGCACGCACCTACTAATCTATAGGATAAACTTAGTTACTGCAAGTATATTAACTTTAGAAGGAAATAAACAAAGGCTCCCTACTCTAATTTGAGTAAGGAGCTTTTTATCTGGAACGAATCAGCTGTTAAAAATCAGGTTTACGATTCAATACATTCGCAAGACGGTTATAATAAGGCGCAGCGTCTGTCCAGTTTGTTAAGAATGGGACTTCTTTTCCTGTATTCGCATGATACACTTGTCGAATTGCTCTCATTTCATCTTCGTGTCCAATTGCATATGCATGCTGACCATTAAACCAACGCACAGGCGCATTTTTATTTGCTTGATAAAATACCCACATCAATATTTCCTCACTTTCATTTACTGTATTGTCATTTATTGGTGTTAAAAATAAATCAGTTTCAAGTTGTCTTCGTGTCACAAGCCCCGGTATAACAGAGCCATTTCCATTTACATATTTTTTCATTTCGTTAGCTGCAGCTTGCCAATTTTTTGAATTGATATAAGTTAACAGTGTAGAACCCTGTAAAATATTCACACCCAAATTAAAGTGAAAACTTGCTAGGGCATCAAACTGGTTTTGGTTCAACTCTACCGTAACGTATTTATAAATACCGGGTAAATGGTTGGTTATATCCTGCTTCAGAAAATTGTTTGCTTGTTCTAAAGTAATAGTCATTCCAGCATATACACCTTGTGTATGACCATATCCTATTGTCCAAACACCGACAACATCTTGGTACGCAGTCAAACTTAACCCTTCAAAACTTTTAATCAACACAAAACCATTCTGAGATAGTTTCATATTTTCATTAGCCATTCTTTCTCCTCCTCCTGATGATTTTAGAAATCAGGTGTTCGATTCAAGACATTGGCCAAACGATTATGATAAGGAGTTGCATCAGTCCAATTTGTCAAAAATGGAACATCTTTACCTGTGTTCGCTTTATAAATTTGCTGAATTGCTTTCATCTCATCAGCGTGACCGATAGCATATGCATGCTCTCCATTGAACCAACGAACTGGTACATTTTTGTTTGCTTGGTAAAATACCCACATTAACATTTCCTCGCTTTCTGTATCTGGCATATTTTCATCATCTGCATTATTCAATCTATAATATTCAGTTGGTTCTGGGCCCATTCGTCCATCTGCTACAGTTGTTCGAATGTTATCATCATATGCATTGCAATGAATGATTGTGCCGTTATCTAAAAAGACTCCCGTATGCCCATCATTTGCCCAATACTTTGATAGGAAAATGTCACCTCTGCGACATTCCGCTCGTGAAATTTTTTTTGCGATAGGCGGTAAAGTTGTATCGTGTAACGATCCGGTCCACCCCATACTTCCCACTGGGATAAATCCACCAGCAATCAAAGCGAAATACACTGCGGAACTACAGTCATAACTATTAGGTCCCAAACGTCCATCTTGGCTGTAGTTTACTTTACCTTCTCGGTCTTTAAACCACTGAATCATATTATTTATACTACCCAAATTTAAAGCCTCCTTTGGAAATATATTTCGTGCGTCCACGAGTTCGAAACATGTTCTCTATCTCCACTTATAGTATAAATCGAAGTATGAATCAAAAGAGGTCAAACCGATAACCAGCCTAACCTCTTTGCAATTTCATTAATAAATTCCGCATCTCTTCTCTTAATAGTAGACTCGCTTAGAAAAGTTTCCGCAGATACAACCGCTATACATTTTTTCGAATGACCATTGTAGTACTTCACATAAAATATATCTCTTACATCAAGTGTTGAATCTTCTAGAACACCATTGACCACTCTTAAAAATGATTTGTAAAATAAAATTTGATTCATTGTCCAGCTTGGATTTTCTTCACCTAATGGATACTCCATATAAGGGTTCCTATCTGTTGCAATAATATCTGAGAACTCTTTAAATGTTTTTTCGATCTTTTTATATTGCCATAGTATGCTGCGAATGTGTGCCCTAGTTTCATTAGTCATGCTGACAACTCCTATCAATGGTTTGCAAATATATACAAAATAGTTCTAAGGTAATTTGTTAGTATTCAATGCTTTTTGCAATGCAGATACCACGTTTGAAACTGGACTGATAATACCATCTTGCGTAGTACCCAATCGCTTTTGTAATGCTTTGATTGTGGCTTGACCCATTAATCCATCTTGAGAGACTCCTAACAATTTCTGCAAAGCACGTATTACATTAGATCCTCTCAGTGTTTGATCAAATTGTGCGGCATAAATATTCTGATTAAATTTCTGCTTATACTGATGACTGATGACACCGTCTTGTGTGGTCCCAAAATATTGCTGCAACCGTCTTGCAGTAGCTGGACCAAACTTGCCATCTACTGATAAAGTAATATAACTTGGCTTACTAGCTGGCGTGCTTGGCTTTTCTGATGAAGTGTTGTTATTACTAGAATTTCCATTCGAGCCAAAGACTGCATCTTTAAATCGTTCTAATTCGCTTGGCTTTGCTACCCAAGGAGCCGGACAATTCTTACCTGTTACGTCAAAGTGTCGCCAAATCTTTTCTCTTGTAATATTAGGATAGATAGCGATCAATTCTTTAACAGCCTTAACAGTGTTTTGGAAAGTTTTTTCAGTAATGTTTCCCTTCTTATCCAAACACATTTCAACCCCAATCGTGGAGTAGTTAGCATTTCCTAAGATACTTCTAAGTGGATAGTACGGTTGGCCATTTACATATTTTTGGATATCATTCGCATGATAAGCAACTTCATTCAACGGAATAATGCAGATTGCTTCAATATCATCAACGAACAATTGAGCCGAAGCATAGACACCGCTCAAATTATTAAAATACGTTTTATGGTTTCGGGCTGTGCCACCATTGTTTGCAGTATAATGCATGATGATGCCATTAATACCGCTGTTCCTGATACCCGGGCGAGAAAACTTGTTCATATTGATATACTCGTACTTAATAAAGCTCATTTAAATCATCCTTTCTAAAATAAAAAGAGCAGCTTATTCAGCCACTCCTTGATTGATAATCCTGGTAAATGTTTGATGTAGTCCTGTAGACGCCAGACCACTTACTGCACCATAAACAATAGATTCAACCGTTAAACCGTTCATTACAAGACCTAATACAGCGCCTAGCGCTCCGACGATTAATGGGATATAATCATTTACCTTGTTGGTTAAAACAGGTGTGGTCTTGATAATATAACCAACTACTAAACACGCAATCACAATCACTGGTACAAAGTTTTCTGTTACTACTGATAAATCCATTTAAATTCCACCTTTCAAATTTCCTAATTCGTTCTCAACACTTATTAATTTCGTTGTTAATTCTTCGTTTTCATCTTCTAGTCTTTCAACTTCAGATTGATAATATGCTATTTCTTTTTCGTACTTGGTTTTCATGATTTCAATTTGGTGTTCTAATCGATCAACTTTCGCTTCTAATCCTTTATTTAGTTCTTCGTACTTTTGATAAAGCTGAGTTGCATTTTTGATATTCGTTTCGGCTAAGTTCGTTTTATTCGTAGTCTTAGTAGCTGCATAGGTAATTAATCCAGTTACTAACGAAGGCAATATAACTATCCACATTTGCTCTGTCATATCTAACCCTCTTTCAGAGCGATTCCAAACGCTAAAAGCGCCATCGCTAAAGAGAATATCCACACAGTATTTGCTGGCGGGCTAATTAAGAATGAGATAGCAAAAACCATCCATAAAAATGATAAAGTTGTCAGTGAAAATCGTTTGAGAATCTTTTTATTTAATACCACACCTAGCAACTTCATTAGTCCCAAAATAACGAATGTTAAACTGATTAATTTCTGATCAAACATCCCATCTATCAAACGATAAACTTTATAGCTCTGAAGAATATCTGGATACAATAGAAGTTGAACACCATAGATTATTGAAACCAGTGATAAAATCAAACTATCCCACTTCAATACCAACACTTTCCACATATGTCACCTGCTTTCTAAAAGAAAAAGGAACAAGCTTACGCCTGCCCCTCAACTTCTGCCACTAGATCGTCTTCAACTGCCCAAACTTTATCTTGAAAATCTTCAATATCTTTTCGACATTCCTCACGATTTTGACGATATAAGGTTTGGTTTTCAATTTGCTGATTGATATTTTTATTGCCTGCTGAGTCAGTTGTGACCGTTGCCGAAAAATAAATCACCCGTTGTCCGTTTATTTTTGAATCTCCCGTAATACTGATTGCTTTTTTGACATCTAATACCATGATATCTCCCTCCAATGTTTTCTATTTAAAAAGGACACTGACTATTCAGTATCCTTGTTGTTTTCTTCTAACGTTCCAAACTTTTCTTTATATGCTTGCAACTGTGTTGCAACTTGGTTAAAGGCCACTTTCAAAGTTGCATTATCCAGATTGGCTTGTGATAATTGACCTGCAATCTCTTTTACAACTTCATTTGCATCAACATTCATTCTGTAATACCTCCTAGGTTTGTAATCAAATCATTTGCAACAGCTTTGCGGATTTCTTTCATACCCATTTCTTCTAACTTTTCTTGCTCTAAAAAAATATGACCAGTTGCATAAGCATTATTTGCAAAAGTAGCCTTATACGATATTTTATATAAATTATCTTGTTGTAAAGATTGTCCTGTGATAACAATTTTATCCATTAACTAATTCCTCCATTACTCTTTCAATTTTATTCAACCTCACCTCTAATAGAACATTCTTTTCAACTAAGCTTTTCACAATTGGTATGAGAGTAACCCAAAGTCGATCATACTCTATTCCCTCAATCTCACCAGTTTGATATTTAGTTGAAATAAACATTTCTAATCCTGCCCCAAGTAAATCTTCAGCAATCAATCCATAATGAGGCCTTAAGGTAATTGGATCAACATCGTTCAAGCCGCCATAAGTTAAATCTTTAGCCGCTAATTCGATGTTTGATTTGTCAAACCAATATTTGGGCATTACTGTAAGTAATTTAAGTCCCAAATCTTCAATTTCCGGCGCTTCCGTAATGTTTAGTTTGTATTTTGTAGCAGAAGTTGATCTGCCGAGAGTACCCGACTCAGTGATATACATATTTGAAGAAGAGCCATAAGTACGATTATAAACAGCCATAGATTGAATGGTCCTTCCTATTCCATCAAGTCCTATTCTCCAATCTGCAGATCCTGTTTTCATTGTATTGAAATTTACATTAGAAATACCAAACACAACATCTGTAAGTCCGGGACGCTCAGCGTTGATTGAAATAGTATCATAATTTAGTGAAGCATCAATACGTCCAGTTCTTATACCTACATTCGTTGGGGCGGCTACATCAATCCCCGCATTAAAATTTACACGACTATAGAAATCCGCGGTCCCGTTAGACCTAATAATAGTTCGAGAACCTCCGCCCCAATCCCTATCACTCATTGCGATTCCGTCAGAATTAATATCAATTCGATTCAATAATGTACCTGATGAGTTGTACTGTCGCATTTTCATATAATCATTTCCATAGAAGGTTTCAACATCATATAGATATGACCCTTTGTTATTGGAGCTAGTCACAGTATAAGCTTTGCCAGTGAAGATTAAATGTCGGTGTGACAACCGCCAATCTCCAACAAACCAACGATAATTAAAAGCACTTTCGTATTGATCACCAAAGTCATAGGTACCCATCATACCTCTGTTTTCAGTCGACATTGTAAGCCAACCAGTCACATTAAGTGTTCCTGTATTTGTGGTAATAGCAGCTAGTGAATTAGCAACTATTTTACTTGCATCTAAATTGATTATTTTTGCACTAGATATCGAAGCATCTGCAATTTTGGCATTAGTGATCGCTGCGTCACCAATTTTAGCATTCACTATTGCACCATCTGCTATTTTAGCCGTACTAACAGCCAGATTACCAATTTTGGCATTGGTGATTGCTGCATCGCCTATCTTACCTTCAGTAACCGAGAGATTTGCTATTTTACCGTTGGAAACAGCAAGATCGGCAATGTGTGCTGTTCTGATTACAGCATTGTCAATGGTGGTAGTCCCTGTAATGCGGATTTTATTACCAGCTATCAGAATGCCTTCTGTTGAAATATTGATTTGATTGATGACATCATTCTTTTCAACCTTCAAGTTGATTGTGTCCGACAATTGAATTATCTGAGAAGAAGTAATATTTGTGTTAGCTTCATATATATAAAGTTCACGTATTCTTAAAGCTACTCCTGCTGGAAGCCAGATTGAAACTCCATGATTGATGTTAATTCCAATTGTTCCTGATATCCATGCAGGACTTGTATTTGGCAAACTGAAATTAAAGTTTTGACCACCAGAAGTTCCCACTTCCATTACTCTATTTGCACTTGCCCCTCCTACGTTCACATACATCTTCACATTATAAGTCTTGCCAGCAGCGTTACTTAATAAGGTATTCCAATATACACGCTGCCTTGCATTACTTGTATTTTCAAGGACAAGACCATTTTCATCATATCTGATACCCCAGCCTGTTCCTTCTGCAACAGGTCTTGGCTGCTGATTCTGTAAGTGCGGGTCTGGAAATAAGCTAGTAATGTCTGCAATCTCTTCCTGCACCTCAGTGACCGTCTGTCTGATACCATTAGCCGTTTGCTCAACCTGAGTTGCTTTTGTCAAAGCATTATTAGCTGTTGTCTCAACGCTTGATATTGTTGTTTTAAGACCATTAGTTGTTGTTTCGACTTGCGTTGCTTTAGTAAGGGCTGAATCGGCGGTGTTCTTGACACTTGCTACCGTTTGAATTGTCCCCTCAACTGTTGACTCAATTTGATTGACCTTACTCAAGGTAGCCATGTCTTCAGGTGCAGGTGACCATCCTGAATCATGATTTGCTATCAGAAACCTAACGTTGGTAATGCGTAATATACCCTGCAGTTCATCTGCTCTAAATCCTATTGAAGCGGCAGATGAAGAAAGCCAGTCAGCTAGAACGGAGGTCTTAAAAGAAACAGTTCCAGACCTAATATCATCTGAAACAGAAATGTTAGGTCTTCCAACAATGTTGTATGGTACATTACTAAACTGAGGAAAGAATCTTCCGCTTATATTTTCTCCCAAAACTTCCCAATCATATGCAATAACAACTGAATCTCCAATGTTGGCAGGGATTTCACGCAGTACTTCAAAAGTAAACCTGTAGGGATAAACTGTCTGATTAAGGGTACCGTTTCCGGACATACTTGCTGCTTGGGCCGTGCCAGAAAGCCAGTTTCTTGTATCTATATTGAAGTTGTTTTGCCACTGCTCCACGCTGGTCAGAGTCTGCTTAACACCATCAACAGTTGATTCCAAAACGTTCGCCTTACTCAAGGCACTATTCGCTGTTGTCGTCACAGTTGCCAATGTTTGCTTTTGCCCATCGACTGTTACTACCAATTCATTCAGTTTTTTAGTGGTGCTTGTTGATATCGTCTCAATATCTGTCATACGCCCAGTTAATCCAGTAACTGAGGTTTCAAGCGTTGCTGTTCTGCCTTCCACAGCATTCGCCTTATCATATGCTTGGTTAGCCTTACTGCTGATCGACGATACCGTACCGTTGATAGTAGCTACATCAGAAACCAGTCCATTCACGTCAATCTTTATCGCATCTGCTTTATCTTTAGCCGCTTGAGCATCTAAGCCAGCTTGTGTGGCTAAGTTTGCAGCATTTTCTCCTGCTTGCTTCGCTGACTCCGCTTCTTCTTTAGCTTCTTTGGCTGCCTCTTCTGCATCTTGTCCTGCTTTTTTAGCATCTTCAATGGCTGCAAGTAACTCAGGGTCACCGGCTGATGTAATTTCCATTACCCATTTTAAGACACCATCTACATTTCTATAAATCCATATCTCAGTATCTTGTCCATTAGGCTTAAACCAAATATCTCCTTCTTTGGGATTACGAGGTTCAGTTGTATCATAGTAGTTTGAGTTCCAATTATTCGAGCTTAGAATAGAATCAAGAAGATCAATTCGTTGATTCAGAGGCCCTCTATACTTGTAGGTGGCTTGCGAGCTTGAACTTGTTGTTGCTTTTGATTCAGCCGACATCCCGCCATTAAATGTAATACTATAAGACAGATTGGGAACTGAATATTTCGTCCCGTCATTTGACGTAATGTAAATCCAGTCACCAGCTTCAAGTGGCGGGCACCCTCGCCATTTCAACTCGTAAGGAAAGTAATTCAAATTTTTAACTAATTCCCATATTTGGTTCAGCAGTTGTTGGGTCATAACTTTGTTTTCTAAATGAACTTGAGAGCCATTTGTTGACCCTACACGAATGACATCAGTCT
>JAFEHB010001100.1_pt1 | contig 12473 bp, 9 predicted proteins | sample 9267121 | NCBI WGS metagenome assembly JAFEHB01 (sample SAMN17103336, study PRJNA684904) | human gut metagenome | isolation source: diarrhea sample from child under the age of five | host: Homo sapiens | place: South Africa: Mafikeng, Mafikeng Provincial Hospital | collected 2019-09 | reverse complement strand
GGATCTCCGTTACCAGTTCTGTTATGCAGTTTGATTACCAAGGCAAACGGGTCAATATTTTAGATACCCCTGGGCATGAGGACTTTTCTGAAGATACCTACCGTACCTTGATGGCGGTGGATAGTGCGGTCATGGTGATCGATAGCGCAAAAGGGATCGAAGCGCAAACGAAAAAACTCTTCCAGGTCGTTAAAAAACGCGGTATTCCGATTTTTACCTTTATCAATAAACTCGACCGTGATGGCCGCGAACCATTAGAATTATTAGAAGAACTAGAAGATCTTTTAGAGATCGAATCATTTCCAATGAATTGGCCGATCGGCATGGGGAAAGGCTTGGAAGGACTGTATGATATCCATAACCAACGGGTCGAATTTTATCGTCCAGACAATCATGGTGGGGAACGTTTAGTTGCCCTAGATGAAAATGGTCAATTTCCTGCAGATCATCCATTTGCCGAAGATGGGCTGTTCCAACAAGTTTTAGAAGAAGTGGAATTGTTGCAAGAAGCTGGCGATGCCTTTGATACAGAAAAAATCGCACGAGGCGATCAAACACCCGTGTTCTTTGGTTCCGCCCTTACGAATTTCGGCGTGCAGACCTTTTTGGAAACCTTCTTGTCCTTTGCACCAGCGCCTTACGGTCACAAAACTTTGGCTGGTGATGAAGTCAGTCCTTATGAACCAGAAATGTCTGGGTTTGTGTTCAAGATCCAAGCAAATATGAACCCTGCCCATCGTGACCGGATCGCCTTTGTCCGTATTTGTTCAGGAACCTTTGAACGAGGCATGGACGTGACACTTGAGCGTACTGGCAAAAAAATGAAACTCAGCAATGTGACACAATTTATGGCAGATACCCGAGAAAATATTGAAGAAGCAGTCGCTGGAGATATCATCGGGGTTTATGATACGGGAAATTACCAAATCGGCGATACGATCTATGAAGGAAAACTAAAAGTTGCTTACGAAGAGCTACCATCATTTACTCCGGAACTCTTTATGAAAGTCACTGCAAAAAATGTGATGAAACAAAAATCTTTCCACAAAGGAATCTATCAGTTGGTCCAAGAAGGGGCTATCCAGTTGTACAAGACGTATCTTAGTGATGAGTATATCATCGGTGCTGTCGGGCAACTGCAATTTGAAGTTTTCCAATACCGCATGATGAATGAGTACAATGCCGAAGTCATTATGACCCCAATGGGCCACAAGATTGCTCGCTGGATCGATCCGAAAGACTTGGATGAGCGTATGAGCTCCAGTCGTAACATTTTAGCGAAAGACCGTTTCGACCAGCCATTGTTCTTGTTTGAGAACCAATTTGCGATGCGCTGGTTCGCAGATAAGTACCCAGACGTCGAATTGAAGAGTTTGATGTAAGAGTCGTTTCCCGCGAGACTGTCTAGGTATGCACAACTTTGTACGTAAGGCTGATCTTTTTTAATTGAACGATCGTAGAAAGTCCTTTCTTATCCAAATGGATAAGAAGGGGCTTTTTTTGCTGAAAACGTGCTTTTGATACAGAAGGAAGGTTGCATGATTGGGGGCAATCGTCCAATGATCAGACAATTATCCTAATTCATAACCATTCTTTTAAAAGAAGATAAAATGAGTCGGAAAAAGAGCGTAGTATTAAAGGTGACCACAAGGAAATGCACTTGAAATGAATAGAAAAATATCATAGGCACATTTGATGATTCAGGAAATTTTCTCCTTGTTTGAAAGTAGAGGGAAAGCAGAGAATAGATTGCCAGTGATAGAGGTCGTTTAATCATTTGATCGAGGACATGTTCTTTTTGTCAGATGCTACTAGTGAAGCCTAAGTTTTCGTTATCTGAGCATGAATCGGTGATTGCCCTTGAAACTTCATTTGAAGCACTTCTAACAGATGGTTTAAGTTTTCAGTTGGTGTACCATGGCTTCGCGACTCAAAAAATGAATTAGTCTTATTGCTAATTTACAGTTATCTATCTATCGATTTTGCTAAAGCGAATGATTATTTGTTAAATAAAAGTGATTTCTGAAAGAAGAAAGGGGACCAGGTAGTGCTAAAAAGTTTGTTATTCATATTTTCGGCGATATTTTTCTTTCCAACAATAGAGGCTGCAGCTGATGAGGTTTCCGAAACGTTGATTTTTGATTTGAACACGATTGACTTTAAGGACGAACACTATTATTTGTTGAAAACCACACAAGATCTTCAGCTGTCTGTCGATAGCAACGGCAGTGAAGGAGCTTTTGACGTAACGATCACGGCTGTCGGAGAAGGATTTTCAGCAGAACTAAACAGCGTGAACGGTTCGGAAGAGAAGATCATTCAGATTGAGGATACTGATGAAGCATCAATGATTCTTAATGTAGCTGCAACATTGAACATAAAGGAATATCTTGATGCCAACTCTGAGTACTACCTATCAGTCACGTTTACAGCAATTGATGATTCAGAGACCTTTACGAAAGAGATAAAAATGAATCAGACGGATGAGGAAAAAGAAGAGATTCCAGATGAAAACTTGACAGATGAAGACCAAGAGGATGAAAAGCAAGAAGACAATGGCATTGAAGATGAATCTGAACGCCCAGAGGAAGAAGACTCATTAGAGAATGATTCATTCAGCCAAGAAGAATCACTTGAGGATATCAATGATGATACTGTCCATGAGGATCGTTTAGAGGAAGAGTGCCAGTACGAGATAGCGACAATTTTTATAAAAGAAGTGATTTTTGATAAAAGATATGTTTAAAACAAGTGTAGAAAAAACCGCTTAGCTGAATAGGAGTGGTTTTTTTGCACATCTTTTTCTAATACTAGGTGAAAAGTGCTTTTGCTGGAACAAGTTTGTGACTAATTGGTGGTACTAAAAAAGGAGCTTTGAAGCGACCTCCAAAAGTTAGTCCTAAAAGCTAACTTTTGGGGTCACAACACTAGCCCTCTCTTTTTCTTTTTGATTTTAAAATGTAAATGACTGCAACTGCCAACGCTGCAACGAGAACAAAGATGATCCAGATAAGGAGTTGATTATTTGTCTGAACATCGGCAGTGTTCGTTGGACGGTTCTCTTTTTTGAAGTTATCCAAGTCTTCTTTCTCATAAGAAAAAGTAGTCGTGATCGCTTTTCTAGTTGTTTCTATAGTTAAACGGTATTCGCCTTCAATAAGTTCACTATCGTCTATTAAAGGGATCTGCATTCTTGATTTGGTTAACGGCGTTAAAAGAACGGAATCTGCTAACTCTCCAGAGGCAATTGTTTCTCCATTTGGATTTATTAGTTCGTAAAGAGCATTGTTCAAGTTGCCTAAAATAGGATTATAGTTGAGTGCATAAAATTGTAGGTTTGCCATGTCCTGAAGAGCAACGAAGGAGAAGTCTTCATAAACGACGTCTTTGATCTCTTCTACATCACTAAAAAGTAAGTTGATAAAAATAAGTGACTCATACACAGATTTGATACCGACTGAATCTTCTGCTGTTTCAAGACCCATGATCTGACTAAAATTGATTGCCCCCATCACGGTTCCTTCACGTGCAGGCTCCTCTGGAAGAGTGATTGTAACGGTCACAAGAACGGATTCATTTGGGAGAATCTCGATTTGATCATCGTCATCTAATGCTTCTGATTCGATCAATGCATAATTTGAAAAGTTATACTTATCATCTAGCAGTAAAGTCAAGTCCTCGCTATAGATGATAGCCGATTCTCGTGAGAGAGCAGTAGAGGTGTAAGGCGTGACAACAATGGATGAGTCACCAGATCCAACATTTTCTAGTAAAATTTCAACAGTATACGCCGTCTCCTTTTCCGGAGAAATACTCAAGGTATTATCTGAAATTTTGTACTCCGTTTCTCTCAGAGTAAGTTTCAGTGAGTTCGTCGTCTCATCGGCATTTGCATTACGGATGTTTGTATTGCTGATCAGTGTCAGTAAGAGAAGCAACACAGAAATCCTTAGAAAAGGATTTCTGTGTTTGAATGTATGATTCATGAAATTATTCCTTTTAAAATTTATAGTGATAGATTGTCACCGTTATCAGGATTATCTTCTTGTGCTCTTATTGTAATTATAGGTTTCTCATCACCTTCTTCTAATGCAGCAAAAGCTTGTGCAAATTCTTGTTTGATTGTAAAAGTTATTTCTGTTCCTTCAGGAATGGAAGCAGTATCAACGGGGGCAGCAGTTAAAGGGTTAAGATTAGTAGCGTCGACAACGATTCCATCAACGATTCCATCAAAGTCATCAGGCGCGTTAACATCAAAATTAACTCTTACTTGAGAAGCAGTTAAATTGGTCAAAGTACCACCTACATTTATAGTCCCTTCAACAGGTCCTTCAAATATACTTTCACTAATAACTGGTGCTGTCAAAGAGATCTCATTAAACTCGAATGTTGCATCTCCATAAACAATGTCAATCTGAATCTCTTCTGAGGCGGGTATGGTATTGGCAAACGCGTTGACTCCTCCGGCTAACAACAAAGATGCAATGAATGTAGTACCCAAAATAACTTTTTTCATAATAAAACCTCACTTTAATTTTTGCAGATGAATTACTGCTTAAATAAAGTATACAATGATGGTGTATTATGTTATTATCCGTTTTTTCGCTATTTTTAATGAAAAAGTAGAAAGTATTTTATTAATCTGATTTTTTTATAAAATAATTTAATAAAATATTCAAGTGGTCAAATCTTGTTGATTATCAAGTCGACCGATCTTTCTGTCTATGAATTATCAATTCGGTAATAATGACTATGAAAGTAAATTTGTTGCAGGGTTATATTTTGGCTTTTATTTTAAGTCAAAGTCTTCTCAGAATTGAAAGAATTGTCGTTCCAACTAGGATTGGACCTAAAAAACGAAAAAATGTTATTCGTAGTCTCTGAGAATTTGCTCTGAATCAGTCGCTGTCAGAGAAACCAGTTCTGAAAATTCATGTTTAATATTTCTTTAGTGAACCCCTGCAATTCAATAGAAATCAACTTTCTATCATTTTTAAGAAACTATTTTGGCAGTAGCTTTACGCGTATGAACAGTTGCGTAGGGTGGGGATTGAAAAGTATGATTCTATTTATGCGTTCCTATTGGATAGGTATATCAAAGTTACTTATGAAAAAATATCAATTAACGTTTTCATTCAATTAGTAATCTGCACCTACAATTCTTCTAGCTTCACGCGACAGAGACATCAAGGTTACTCCTGTGTTAATAAACGTTCATGTTTGTTTCATTATAAAGATATCTCAAAAAACTAACTGTGTGGGATGGCTATCTCATGAACCCTAGATTTTAATAGAAAGCATCATTTTTTAGGAATATACAATCAGACTCTTTGAAGAAAGCTTTGAAAGAGTTTTTTTGTCTTTCTTAATTTTATGAAGTTGCTACCCGTTTCTAATCGACAGGTCTTTTAGTCAGTAGAAAGAAAAAGAGTGACAATGATTATTTTATTTGTAGTTTTTTTGAAAAAAAGACGATAAAAATCAGCTGGTTCTTACTATATCCTTAATAGCAGAGGATCAAAGTTCTTTTAAGGAGTGAATCAAAATGCTGCAAACCAGAATAAATTTCAGTGGACAAAAGAATGCTACCATGTTGACTGTGCGCTTTTTCAGCAACAAGACGAACACGATTTTAGAGAGAAATTTAATTGTGGATCAAGAGGATGATCGTCAATCGGTTCTTGACTACTTAGCAGAATCACTAGGGGAAATCAACATCTTGCAATACTCTTCGAAAAACGTTTTGTGTATCGCTGAACGTTCAAGGCTAGAAAAAGCAGGAGGCACGCATCGATTGGAACATTTTTGGGGAGATGTCATCAGTTATATCGTTGAGTGCGTGGATAAATCTGGTATTCATTATGATTTGCATGTCATTGGCAATGTTGATTCGGATGATGAAGAAATTATGCGGGCAATTAATGAGATGAGTGATGAATTGTCGATCATCAACATTTATGAATACAAAGATTGCTGGCTAAAAAGAGAAGATATTTTATTACAAGCTCTTTGAAATGAACTTGATTCCTCAAAGAAGTTTGTCCAGCTAGAAAATGAATTTACTCTCCAAGTCACTTACCAATCAATGAAAGAATACGAATTTTTTCTAAGTCTATGGAAACCGCTAATTCCCAGGATCTTTTTAATGGTTTCCAACACTTTTTTGTTACAAAAGGTAAGAATCGTTTCACAAGTTTTTCTCACCCGTTCTGTTTTAAAGAAGCGGGGATTTTTCTGAAGTTTTTATTAAAATTGTCCGTTTAATGAAAAAAGAGGCTCAAATTTAAGTTTATTTTACTATAATTGGAAACTAGGATACTTTTTAAATAAGGCGGGTAAAAAATTTTGGAGTATATAGAAAAGTTGTATAGGTTTTATTTAACCAAAAAACAGGTAGATAAATTAACTATTATTAGAAATATCATTTTGGAGAAGCAGCTGTCTCTTGATAAAATATGTGAAACGATAAACAAATCCTTGTATCAGGTGAAAATATTGATCAATGAAATCGCCGAAGATATGAGAGAGTTTACGACCTTTGACGAGTCTATTTTTTTGTTGAAAAAGAGAACCGTTTATTTGTCACGAGAATTAAACGAAGAACAAAGCCTGCATATTTTTGTGAATCTAAAGAAGAAGTATTTCTTAGAATCTCCTTATTATCGTCTATTATCCTATTTGTTAAGAAAAAGAAAGACCCGTATGGTGGACATCTCAGAAGAATTGATTTTTAGTATTTCTTATTGTTATAAATTGATCAGCTATCTGAAAAAAATGCTGGTTATCCAAAATGTCCCGATTACTATCAATAACAACACAGATTCCATTGATCTGACAGGGGCAGAGCCTTGTGTGCGGATGTACCATTATTTAGTTGAGATCATGGCTTGCAATGTTTACATCAATCAGCGCACCCGTGCAAGCGTTGAATTAGCTGCGAAAGAATATGAGCCGTTGAAAACTACAAAAGTGAAGCACGACATTATGTTTTCAATCATTGAGAATGCGGTGTTGAGGGGCTATATCGTCAATGAATTAGACGAAGCTTCCATCGCTATTTATGAGCAAATCAAGCAACTCAATGGGGAAAAGCAAGTGATCAAGCTGCTGCCGATCAGAAGTCAGCAAGATATCGAGAAAGAACAGATTTTTTATCATTTCTGGGTTTTTCTCTTCATACCTGAAACGATCTCGGATCAAGAGAAACTTCTTTTGGGGAAACAGCTGCGAAACCTCTCGGGGAATCCATTGGTCGAATTTTCTGCCGATGTTGTGGCTGTCTTGTCGCAAAAGTATGATCTTTCCAAAGCGATCGAAGCGTTTCTTACCTATGAATTAGTGATGAATACATGGGGTTGTCTTCATCTCTTTTTGGATAGTTTTGTGTCTACTGAAGATTTGTCCTCTACGAACGAACGCGTATTAGAGGTGGAGGAGCTGATTGCGACCGTCTTGCAGCGCCATTCGTTTGTAATAGAAAAAGAAGCCCTTTTCTTAAGGAAAATCGCTCAGATTACAGCATCTTATTTACCTATCCAAAAAGAGGAACCGATTCGCATTGGTATTTCTCTTTTGAACCACCCTGAATATATTCCGGTCATTAAGAACAAACTATTGAAAATTTACAATGAAAATGTGATTCACTTTAGTTCGAACTTAGGAGACTCAGACATACTGGTTTCTGATGGCGTGTTGATCCATAATGAGTCACAGAAATTTACATTTTTTGGCAATGTTCATAGTACCAAGGATTGGCACAATCTACATGTGATGATCCAGTCGATGATTTCTAATAAATATACTTGAAAAAGAGAGCGTTACGCTCTCTTTTTTTGCTTGACTATCAGGTAGCGTTGGTCGAAGTACTAGGCGAAAGAAGGAGGAGAGAAGACAAAAAAAGATATCTATAAAAGAGGGCTGCGACAGTCACCTTTTATAGATATTTTTTAAACACGTGATTAGGCAAAGCTAACGTGAGGAAGACAACGTTTTTTTGATGGAGATTTCTACCACTTCGGGCATTTGGATCACAGAGATCGTAGCAGGATCATAGGAGTCATCAGGTAATTTTTTCAAGAAGTAATTTTTGATTTCTTCCACTTCCGTCGGGCGAATATTCCGTTTTTTATTGATCAGCAAAATTTCATTGTGGTTCGGCGCTGAGGTAAAGATCACGGTCGTGTCTCCGGCAGTGTAAACCTTTACAAGTTCTGCGTCGGTATTTTCAAGTTGATTCAATACTAGTCGAGAATGGCTGTTTGTAACGTTGATTAATTTCACCAGACTCACCTCACATTCTATGTATTTATTAATAACATTATAGGTCGTTTTTTTTCAAAAGAAAAGCCAGACAACTCGGAATTACCCAATTTTTTGGCAAAACATGGTTGTCTGGCAAAACGAACGGTTTGGTCACCGTTTTGACACGTTATTGCTCATCTGTTTCCGATGGTTTTTCCTCTTCAGCAGAAGGTGTTTCTTCAGGAAGTGCAGAGGATTCAGCTGAAGTTACAACGATTTTATCGGAATCCTCCAATTGTGCTTTTAATTGACGAACTTGAGGATGCTCAAGATAATATTCAGCAATCCCGTCTTCGATTTGATCTTGGATGGTCCTGCGCAATGGGCGAGCACCCATCGTTGCACTGTAACCTAGATCGACCAGTTTTTCCTGTACGTCTTGTGGAACATCGATATGCAATTTTTGATGACTAAGTGTTTGATTGACATCATGCAGCATAAGGGACACGATCGATAACAAGTTTTCCTTGCTTAGTGCCTTGAATTCGATGATCCCGTCAAAGCGATTGAGAAATTCTGGCGTAAAGTAATTGTTCAATTGATTTAACACGGAACGAGTGATGCCTTCACGCGCTGCGCCAAAGCCGACGTTGGCTTCAACTTTGCCAGTTCCCGCATTACTTGTCATGATGATCAAGGTATCCTTAAAGCTGACTGTACGTCCTTGGGCATCCGTCAAACGACCATCATCGAGAATTTGCAAGAACATATGCAATACATCAGGATGGGCTTTTTCCACTTCGTCTAATAAAATCAGGCTATATGGATTCCGACGAACTTTTTCAGTCAATTGACCCGCTTCTTCATAGCCAACGTAACCAGGAGGAGAGCCAATCAGTTTGGATACACTGTGTTTTTCCATGTATTCTGACATATCGAAACGAATCATCGATTCTTCAGAACCAAACATCTCATAGGCTAATTGTTTTGCTAATTCGGTTTTCCCGACACCGGTTGGCCCGACGAATAAGAAAGAGCCGATCGGACGATTTTGTTTGCCTAAACCGACCCGATTTCTGCGGATCGCTTTGGCTACTTTATCGATCGCTTCATCTTGTCCGATAACTTTAGCTTTCAAGTCATCCGCAAGATTTTTCAATTGCGTTTGTTCTTTTTCTTTCAATTCACCAACTGGAATATTCGTCCGTTCTTCAACGATTTGTTCCATGTCTTTTTCGGTAATGACTGGCGTTTCTTCTTCGCTGATTTGGCGTTCCTTCATTTTTTGCAGTTTATTGATTTGATCGCGATAGTAAGCAGCTTTTTCGAAATCTTCTTCTCGAGAGGCAGCTTGTTTTTGTTCTTCTGCTTCTTGTAATTTCTTTTCGATCGTTTTTGGATCAACGATTTGGATCGTCAAGTTTTTCTTAGAACCTGTTTCATCTAGTAGATCGATTGCTTTATCAGGCAAGAATCGGTCTTGGATGTATCGGTTAGAAAGGGTAGCGGCAGCTGCGATCGCTTCATCAGTATATTTCACATGATGATAATCTTCATAACGTGGTTGCAAACCTTTTAAGATGCGGATCGTTTCTTCCACAGAAGGTTCATCCACACGTACTGGTTGTAAACGGCGTTCTAAAGCTGCATCTTTTTCGATGATGCGGTATTCATTTAACGTCGTTGCTCCGACCATTTGTAGTTCTCCACGAGCAAGAGCTGGTTTTAAGATGTTTCCAGCATCCATATTTCCGTCGCCAGCTGCACCAGCGCCAACGATTTCATGGACTTCATCAATAAACAAAATCACGTTTTCTGCTTGCTTGATTTCTTCAATCAATTTTTGGATGCGTTCTTCAAATTGTCCACGAATACCTGTGCCTTGAACAAGAGACGCAACGTCCAAACGAATGACTTCTTTATCCATCAGTTTTTGTGGCACATCGCCATCGACGATTTTTTGGGCTAACCCTTCAACGACGGCAGTTTTCCCAACCCCAGGTTCACCAATAAGCACAGGGTTGTTTTTTGTTCGACGATTAAGGATCTCAATCACTCGTTTGATCTCTGAATCACGACCAACGACTGGATCGACTTCGCCATCACGAGCCATTTGGGTAATATTGATACCGTATTCTCCTAACAGACCTGCAGGTGCTTGGTTATTGCGTGGAGGCTGACCGCCGACAAAACCGTTACCGCCGGTTTGCGTCGGAGGGGTTTGTTCATAAGGGGTATTTCCTTGCTGCATCTGGCGAGACATTTGACGAAATAGATCATCAATATTGCCGAATCCAAAAGGATCTTGCGCCATTGCAGCTGCAGCATTCCCAGATTGAGCTTTTAATTTTTGGTAACAACTTTGACAATAATCGAGTTGTTTTCTTTGACCATTGACACTGGCATATAAATGAATAGACGCTTCATTTTTGCCGCAATTTTGACAAAGCATAGATTCACGACCTTTCATATTTGTTCCAACACCCTTATTTTACGGCGCTTTTTTACACTTGTAAAAGAAAAGGGGTTGTGTGCATAGAAACGGTCATCTTCGAGGTAATGTGTTATTGACCTTTACTGACCATAATTCTATTATACTAACTTTTTGTCAGACTGCAAGAATTTTACTCGTAAAAATTTTTGCCGCTCTTTCATTAGCAGAAGCGTCTTTTAAATAAAAAGTAATTCCATTATAATAGAAAGAAAGAGGTGAGAATTGACGATGGAGAACAGAGATTTTGCTTCAGAAATAACGCGTTTGCGCAATGGAGAGATCCAAGAATTGATTGTCCAACAGCCAGAATTCCTGGCGTTTAGAGATGTCTGGCTCCAGTTGGAAGATCGGTCTTCTTTTGTCGGAGAAGCGGGCTTAAATGGGAAGATCATCTACCGTTATGTGCAAGAAAATAAATAGGACATTTATTTCAATCGTTTATTTAAGAGAAAACGGTTGTCTATCGAGGAAAAAAATGGTAATCTTAACAGTTGAAAGGGCGATTTTTTTCGGGTGTCATTGCATGCATGGAAATTTTGCCTTCACACAAAAAAACGTATCATAAAGGAGATTGATCAATATGGAAAAGAAAGATTTTCACGTAGTTGCTGAGACAGGGATTCACGCACGTCCAGCTACATTATTGGTTCAAACAGCAAGCAAATTCAACTCTGATATCAACTTAGAGTACAAAGGTAAATCAGTAAACCTTAAATCAATCATGGGCGTAATGTCATTAGGCGTTGGCCAAGGTTCTGATGTAACTATCACTGCTGAAGGTGCTGACGAAGCAGATGCAATCGCTGCAATCGTAGAAACAATGAAAAAAGAAGGTTTGTCTGAATAATGGTTGAGATGCTAAAAGGAATTGCTGCTAGTGATGGTGTAGCCGTTGCGAAAGCCTACCTGTTAGTACAACCTGATTTATCTTTTTCAAAAGTATCAGTTGAAGATACTGCAGCAGAGGAAGCACGCTTAGATGATGCGTTAGCGAAGTCAACAGCGGAATTACAACAAATCCGCGACAAAGCAGCGCAAACTTTAGGTGAAGCAGAAGCACAAGTATTTGATGCTCATTTAATGGTTCTTTCAGATCCTGAGATGATTGGTCAAATCAAACAAAACGTGACAGATAACAAAGTCAATGCAGAAGCTGCGTTGAAAGAAGTTACTGACATGTATATTGGTATGTTTGAAGCAATGGATGACAATGCTTACATGCAAGAACGGGCAGCTGACATTAAAGATGTCGCAAAACGTATCTTGGCGCATTTGCTGAATGTGACTTTGCCTAATCCTTCAATGATCAACGAAGAAGTAGTCGTTGTTGCGCATGACTTGACACCAAGTGATACTGCACAATTAGACCGCAACTTTGTAAAAGCTTTTGTAACAGATATCGGTGGACGTACTTCTCATTCCGCTATCATGGCACGTTCTCTTGAAATCCCAGCAATCGTTGGAACAATGGAGATCACTGCAAAAGTGAAAGCGGGCGACATCTTAGCTGTTAACGGTATTATCGGTGACGTTATCGTCAACCCGACAGATGACCAAGCAGCTGAATTTGTTGAAGCTGGGAAAGCCTACGCAGAACAAAAAGCAGAATGGGAAAAATTGAAAGATGCTGAAACAGTTACCGCTGATGGCAAGCACTTTGAATTAGCTGCGAACATTGGAACGCCAAAAGATTTAGAAGGTGTCCACAACAATGGTGCAGAAGCAGTCGGTTTATACC
>JAFEHB010001094.1_pt1 | contig 12505 bp, 6 predicted proteins | sample 9267121 | NCBI WGS metagenome assembly JAFEHB01 (sample SAMN17103336, study PRJNA684904) | human gut metagenome | isolation source: diarrhea sample from child under the age of five | host: Homo sapiens | place: South Africa: Mafikeng, Mafikeng Provincial Hospital | collected 2019-09 | reverse complement strand
CCAAGACAGACTTCATGAACCGCATAAGCCATGATATCCGTACACCGATCAACGGCATCATGGGGATGCTGGAGATTCTTCGGAAAAATGCACACAACCCGGAGAAGATGGAAGAATGTATGGATAAAATACAGGTATCTGCCGATCATCTGCTGGCACTTGTCAACGATGTACTGGATATGAACAAACTGGAAACTGATCAGATCCGGGAAGAGAATGAACCGTTTGACCTTGAAGTGCTGATGCGGGAAGTGGCGGTACTGATGAATCCTCTTCTGGAACAGAATCAGATCACACACCGGGTACACCGGAAAAATATACAGCACACAGCACTGAAGGGAAGCCCGTTACAGCTGCGCCAGATCATGCTGAACCTGTTCAGCAATGCGGTCAAATACAACAAACCGCAGGGATCCGTGGATACCTACGCGGAAGAAGTATCCTGTGACGGAAAAACAGCCTGGTACGAATTCAAGATCGCAGATACCGGTATCGGCATGAGTGGGGACTTTGTAAAGAATCAGCTGTTTGAGCCGTTCACCCAGGAACAATACGGAGCCAGAACACGCTATCAGGGAACCGGACTCGGAATGTCCATCGTCAAAGGGCTGGTGGAAAAGATGGGCGGAACCATACAGGTGGAGAGCGTCCGTGGAGAGGGAACCACATTTACCTTCCGTCTGCCGTTCACAGTCAATGAGACAGCTGCTTCAGGATCAGCCACAGTGGGAGAACATATATCGGATCTCCTCCGTGACCGAAGGATCCTTCTGGTAGAGGATAATGAGATCAACATGGAGATCGCACAGTTCTATCTGGAAGAAGCAGGGGCAAAAGTAGAAAAAGCATGGAACGGACAGGAGGCAGTAGCTCTCTTTTCCCAAGAACCTGCCGGCAGCTTCGATGCGATCCTGATGGATGTGATGATGCCCGTGATGGACGGCATGGAAGCCACACAGCGTATCCGTAATCTGAAACGGGAGGATGCGGCGTCGATTCCGATCATTGCCATGACTGCGCAGACGACAGCAGATATCCGGGAAACCTGCCGGAAAGCAGGAATGGATGACTATATCGCAAAACCGATCCGCGAGGAAGAACTGGCGAAAGTGATCGGAAAATCATGGAAAGCAAAAAAAGTGTAATGCTTTGCGTTGACAAAGAAGAGATTACTGACTAAAATAAAATCAGCGAGAAGTCGCTTCCGGGAGATACCATACCGGAGGCGATTTACTTTTATATGATGAAAATGAAGAGTAGATGAGGGGAGGGAGCCATATGAATAATCAGTTACCGGAACTCAAAGTGAATATGTTGGGAAGATTCTCCATAACCTATGGAGAACAGCCGATAACTTTTAAGAGAAACTCGGCAACCAAAGCAGTAAAATTACTGCAGATTCTTTTACATTCCAGTCTGGTGGAGGATCACGGGAATACAGGAATTCCCAGGGCCCAGCTGCTTGACGATCTCTTTGGAAGAGAGGAACTGGCAAATGTGGGCAATAACCTGCGTGTGACGGTATTCCGTCTGCGCAAGATGCTGATTGAGGCGGGACTGCCGGAATATGAGTATATCGTAAAAGAAAAAGGTGTCTTTTACTGGCGCAGCCCGATGAAAGTGGATCTGGATGCGGCGCATTTTATGGAACTTGTCAGAGAAGGAGAAGAAGAAGCAGACGAAACCAGGAAGATGGATCTGTGGGAGAAGGCCTGCAGGCTGTACAAAGGAGAACTTCTTCCGATGCAGTCCGGAGAAGACTGGGTCATCATGAACAGTGTCCGTTACAAAGACAAATATTCCAAAGTACTTCGCCGTCTGTGTGCTTATAAAAAAGAACAGCACGAATACGACACGATCCTGGAACTGACAGACAATGCCATCGAGATCTATCCGTTTGACGAATGGCAGTCCTTAAAAATCGATGCCCTGATGGGTATGAACCGCTATAAAGAAGCATATCGGCTGTATGATGCGACTTCAAAAATGTTCTTTGAAGAACTGGGGATCACACCATCCGAGCGCATGATGAACCAGTTCCAGGAGATGAGCGAACGGATGGGAAGAAAATACCATGCGGCAGGAGAGATCAAAGAAGACCTGAAAGAACCGGAGTACGAAGACGGTGCCTTCTACTGCAGCCTGCCAAGCTTCCGGGATAACTACCGTCTGGTGCGTCGACTGATCGAGCGAAACGGACAGTCCGCATTCCTTATGGTATGCTCCCTGACAGACGGCAACGGCCATCCGATGGAAAACCGGGAAAAACTGGATGTGATGTCCATGGAACTGCACCGGGCAGTAAAAAGCAGTCTGCGCCGCGGAGATTCCTTTTCCAAATACAGTCCGTCTCAGTTCCTGATCCTTCTGGTGGGAACCAGTCAGGAAAACTGTGATGTGATCTTCCGACGCATCGCCGGGCGATTCACACAAAAACATGGATCCTGGAACAAATATCTGGAATATTACGTATCATCCATCGCAGACGTGGAGAATCCAAATGCAAGATTAAGTTTTCAGAAAAATGAATTTCGCTGGAAATAGGCAACAGGAACAGGAGTGTGAAACATGAGTCAATTTTGGAATGGAGAAGTACTGGCAGCACCGAACCTGATCACGGTGTGCGTGGACGAAAGTCATGCCAGCGAGATATCCGGTCGACTATATCACGGCTATTCCCAGGAGCCACAGTCCTTTGAAAATGTCGTGCAGCTGATCCGTTACATGGCAGACTTTTACGACAGCATTCGTTTTCCGGAATCCTCCGTGGTCCTTCGGGAGTTCGGTCCGGAAAAACATGCGACGGAGAAATTACATGAGAAAAGTGTGGAATATCAGCAGCTGATGGGACAAAACGGCATCTGCGCCACCTTCCACATCTTCGTCAAATACCGCCAGAATGCCACCTGGCAGGGTATCCTTGCATGGAAAGAAGGACATCAGGAAATGGAATTCTGCAGTGTCCTGGAACTGATCATCGAGATGGATGCCATACTGGGAAGAAAATAAAAGTACAGAAGCAGGAACTCTTATGAAAGATAAGGATTCCTGCTTTTTATATACAGAGGGAAAAACATTAAAAAGTATTACATTTCATATCCTTGTAATCCGATCACATATCAGAACACAACGAAAAATCGATAAAAAAACGAGTTTCTTCTATATATAATAGGATCGCCTGCTGTGAACAGGATCCGCACAGATATTACAAAACGTTACAGAATCCAACAAAAATAAAAAAAACACCAAATATATAATGACTGTAATGCTTTTAGTAATGGTGTGTTTATTATAATACAACTATAAAAACAGAGTACAGAAGGAGGTGGAACAGCTGTGAGCGATTCTACTAAAAAGACGGAGACCTTTATCTTAAATATCTACAACAGGCAGAACGCCACCTGGCAGGGTTCGGTGACCTGGGTGGAAAAAAAAGAAAAGCAGCAGTTCCGCAGCGCTTTAGAATTATTAAAACTGATAGAGAGTGCTTTGGATGAAGAGGAGGGAGAAAACCATGAAAAGTAGAAATAAAAAAAGACTTCTGGCATTGGTGCTTTGCATGGTCGTTGCCATAAGCAACAGCAGCTTCATATTCGCATCCGAGAACGGACAGACCGAATATCCACAGGAAGCGGAAGTACAGACTCAGGACGAAGCCGTTGCCGATGACATGGACGTGGCTGCCTACGCAGCAGATGAAGACCAGGCAGTAGCCGATGAACAACCCGCAGCCGTGGAACAGGTTGCCGCAGAACCGACCGCAGAACCGGAAACAACAGTCGGTACTCAGGAAGCCCAGCCGGCAGCGGAAGCACCTGCAGCAGAACAGCCGACAACAGAGGCACCGGCAGCACAGGCACCGGTAGCCCAAGCGTCAGTAGCCCAGGCACCTACAACTGTTTCAGAAGGGGCAACAACAACTTCTGAAAATACTAACGCAGCAGTTGGGGAAGCACAGACTCCACAGGGAGAAGAAAACGGTGAAACCGTAACTTATAACCAGGAGATGAATCTGAAGCAGGAATTTACAGATGAGCTTGGAAATATAGTTGCAACAGTAAGTGCAGAAATTCCGGAGGGAGCTTTTCAGGTAGAAGAAAGTTCTCAGATCACAATGGAAGTCAACACACTGACAGATACCGAAAAAACTCAGCTGGAAAATCTGATGAAAGAAAAGATTCCGGCTGAAAAAGAACTTGGTCAGTATGTAGCATACAACATCAGATTCAAAGTAGATGGTACAGAAACAGAATCTCTGCAGCCGATCAAGATCACCATGACAGGTGACAACACACAGATTAACGATGTAGAGAACGCAACAGTCTTCTATCTGGATCCGGCAGACCCGGCAGTCCCGGGAGACAAAGACGAACTGGAAGAAATCATCCAGAGAACAGCTTTGATCAAATCCCTCCAGGAAGCAGGTCAGAGCATTGAAAACATTGATGAATATTACGACTTATCCGATATTACATTAGGTACTGACGGAGCAGCAGAGAAGATTCAGCTGGAAGGAAGAACATCTGCCATATACGGATGCTACGTAGAGAATACTCCGGAAGAAGACGTAACAGACGATGGAGTGAGTGATGAAGAACCAGCAGGTGATGATAGATTAAATTCAGTGACGCTTGCAACAGAAGCAACAGAAGGCCAACTGACATTACAAGAAGATAACGGTAAATTGGTGGCTTCCTATACAACAAGTAATCCTGAAGAATACGGATATGTATGGTATAGAAGCATTAACAGAGGAATATTTGAACCACAAGAGCCAACAACATATACAGGCATTGGATCTGATATCAAAGAAGATGGAAGTGAACTTTATATTGCACTGAATGGAGGTGCTCTTGGATATTCTAAGAATGGAGTAAAAAATAATACTGTACAATATCAAGTAAAAGTTTTTCACAAGACAGATATAAAAAATAATGGGTTACCGATTGAAGGCAAAGAAAGCGTAGCAGAAAGCACGGCGTATAGTGTCACTTCATATTATGAATTGCAAAACGGTAGTTTTGAAACACCTAACGTACCTTATACAGGGGATATTAATTACCAGTTTTCAAATGCGGACTATAAAGCGAAGAATGGAGTATGGCAGACAACAGGAACAAAAAACGGTCAAGATATAGAAATTGTTAATGCTCGTGATAAGTCGGGATTCGAGAGCTCATATAGCTGGCATGGATCAGATAGAGCACAAGAAGGAGTTCAATTTGCGGAGTTAAACTGTGAAGCAGCAGGAGCATTATATCAGGATATTTTGACAACACCAGGTGAGACATTGAATTACCAGCTTTATCATCGTGCCAGAGGAACAGATAATCAAATAACTGAAAACGACACCATGTATGTGTTGATTATGTCTACTGAGATGGCGATTAGTAATAACGTGACAACGCAAGCTAAAGTGATGGACGTTATAAACCATCCAAATCAGTATTCTGGAGCAATGGTTGTGTCCTATACAGACGATGACCAAAGGTGGTATTCCCATATTGGAACATATAAGGTTCCAAATAATTCACAACAGTATTCGACAAGAATGTTTTTTGTATCAGGTCAAACAGCAGCACCAGCGAATAAATTTGGAGAGTATACAGTAGGAAATTTCTTGGATGATATCAAGTTAACGCGAGAGAAACTGAGACCTGCTGATAGGTCAGCAACAATTACAGTAACAAAAACAATATCAGGATTAAAATATAGCGAAGCGAACGCTTTAGCTCAAAGACTCCAGTTTAAAGTTGGAACACATACATTAACCTTTAACGATGTAAGATACACATGGACAGGTGATGCGGATTCATATGGAGAATACACAGGTTCCTATGTGCTGACTATACCACAAAGTGAATTGGGTAAAGCGTTACAGGTTGAAGAAGTTGCGAGTGGATCATCGTTAGACGTTGATGGATATACACGAACTACATCAGTTTCTGTTAATGGAGCAGCCGCAACCGATGGAACAACAAGTACAATAACCGTTTCTAGTAAAGACACCGCTACAGTAGATTTTGAAAATGTATATGCAATATCGGGTGGCGGTGGAGGAGGTTCCACTACTCCAGAAGAACCGAAAACCAGTGTACTTCATGAAAAGTATATCAAACGAAATGATGATGGCACGTACGATATTACATTGAATGTGTCCGGAACGATAGGTACAGAAACAAAAAAGGCTAATCTTGATGTTGTTTTAGTTGTGGATACATCTGGAAGCATGGGCTATAATGTTTCAGGACAAAACAAAACAAGATTGGCTATAACCAAGGATGCGATCGATGGCCTTGTTACAACATTTAATAATGAGAAAACTGTAGATGTTCGATATAAGTTAGTGGAATTTTCAGACACAGCATCATTACTCACTAGTAATTGGGTTACAGGAGACGATCTGAAGACAAAAGTAAGTACCTTAAAGGCTGATGGCGGAACTAATTATGATAAGGGATTATCAGTAGGTGCGAGTGCTATTGACACAAGTATTGGTGAAGAAGGTAGATTAGATCCTCAAAAAATTGTTATCTTCTTGACTGATGGGGAACCTACATTATACGGCAGTGGATCAGGAGGCGGTAATTACACAGATGTAAATACATACAACAGTGCGTTAACAGCGGCACGTAAGATAAATTGTGATAAGTTCTATGCGGTAGGAATAGGATTACCGGATGATATTAAGATATATTCATACAAATCATTGTTTGGTTTGTGGGATGAGGTATTTAAAAGTTTGAGTGGACTTGAACTTTTGAATGAGATTGTTGGATGTGCAACGGCTTCAACCAAGGAAGCCGATAATCTGGGAAGTGCAGCAGGATTGGGAGAAAAATTCCAGAATCTTGCAGGAGAAATATTACAGTACGCATGCAAAGAGGTTGTAATTAGTGATATTTTAAGCGACTATGTGAAAACAACATCCCAAAGTCGTCTGGTAGTTAAAGAGGCTGTGAAAGAAGATGACAAATTCAAAGAATTGAAGAATCACGAGGTTGCTTTAAGTTCAACTGGAGAACGAGTGGCATTGGATGGAGGAGTAAGTGCACTAGCTAGTTATAACAACACAACCAAAACAGCAACATTGACATTCCCAGTTGATTATGAACTGAAAAAGGATCATTACTATTATCTGACAATCACTAACGTGAAACCAAGTGAAAAAGCTTTCTATGAATATCAGACTAATGGTAATTATCCGGACACAGGTGATCCAATGACGGATTCCAGCCAGGATGGATACAAAGCTGTTGGAGAAGGAACTTCTTCTGGAAAATCAGGATTTAAGTCAAATCAATCTGCGAAGGTAACCTACAAATATAAAGAAAAGAAACACGAAGAAATTTATGCAAATCCTGTTATCCAAGTGGATACGGATACTGATACTGTTTCTCATACGGTTAATAAAACCTGGTCAGATAGTTTAACTCCAGTGCCAGTTATGGTTAAGTTGGTAGCATATGTAACGGAGGCAGCTGATGAGAATGTAACTGCTGATGCTCCAAAGGATCTTACTGCTACAGACATGAAAAACCTGCCGACGAATATGCAAGTCGAGTTGTCAAACGAAAATGGATGGACTTATACTTGGAATAATCTTCCGACGAACTATTACTACAAAGTAGGAGAAACAATCAAACAGACAGTTATTCACTATTCGGTAGAAGAGGTTCAAACAGAATCAACAAAGGAATTCTATGGTCAGGTTACTGAGTCACCAGATGGAACGATTACTTCGATTCTGAATAAGAAAACGGATGAAGAAGATAAGCCATTCATAGAAGTGACAAAAACATTTGATGGACTTACGAAAGCACAGATTAAAGAGTTGGCTGAGGCAGTCACTCCTTATACAGTTACAGTAACAAAAGATGGAACGAATCCAGTAGAAAGCTTCCCACTTACTATGGACAAGGACAACCTAAATACCTATCTTATAGGAAGTGACGAGTCAAAAACATGGACATATACATGGAGATTGGAGAATTGTTCAGAAGGCACATACAGTGTTATTGAAAGCGGTTATGAAAAGACAGGATATGGAGTATCTGTAACTGTTAATGGAAGTTCTGTTGAAAATTGGAATGATGTAAAAGTAACCACAAAGGAATCCACCATAAAGTCGTATGAAGAAGTTGCGAAGAAAACACAATGTTCTGCAAAAAACTTTATCGTTGGTGATGTAAACCTGATTGTTGCAAAACTTACTAAGAGTGAAGGATACTTTGTATGGACCAAGGAGCGAATCAACATCAATGAACGTTTGGCAATTGTAGAATTGATAAACCAAAAAAATGCCATTGGATTTAGTCCGCAAGCATCTTTAACTAATTGTCATTTCTATTCTGGAAAAGGAATAGAAGGTACGTTAGTATTCAGAGCTGGGGAAATCAAGTATGCGGACGGCAAAATTCAATTTGACGCATCAAAACAGTGGTCTATGTTTGCAGCAGGTAAATATGAATTTGCTGATACACAGAACGCTGAGATTGCAATTACCAATACCTATACAGAACAGACCGCAGATTTGGATTTGGTCAAAACATCAGTAAATGGTACGCCGTTTGATGGTGCAGAGTTCAAGTTGTATAAGAAAAATGTTGATGGAAACTATGAGGTTCAGCGATTCCAATTTACAGATCAATCCGGAAAACAGAAAACAAGAGAAACTATTCAGGTAACGAATACGGGATCCGAAGCTGAATTAAAAAATCTTCAGTCTGGACAATATTATCTGGAAGAGGTAAAGGCTCCGGCAACCTGTATGTTATTAGCAGACAAGATTTATTTCAAACAGGAAAAAGGTGTGATTACGTTAACAGACAATAGCGGAACTCCTCTTTCTACATCGCCTAAAATGTGGGCACTGGAAGGAACTACTAACAAATATGTCTTGACTGTAAAGAATGAGATTATTTACGATCTCCCATCCACCGGACACTCCGGAATCTTCAACATCATGATGAGTGGAATCCTGTTGATGTTCGCAGGCATTCTGATCATATACAAGATGAAAGGCAAGGAGGTGCTGAAAAAATAAGGAACCTTAATATTTCAGTGGCCTCCAAGCCACAACAATGATTTCCAGTGCAAATAAAAGGAGAAAAGGCACTGAAAATAAAAGAGAGGAAATAAAAAAGAAAAGGAGAAAATCATATGAGTAAAGTGAAAAGATTTTTAGCTATTTTAGTAGCGGCTATCATGACACTGGGAATGACAGTTAGTGCATTTGCAGGAACACCTGCAAGTCCTGATGGAAAATTTGGAAAAGCAGGAGATACAGGAACAATCACTGTTAGTGGAATTGAGAAAGAAACTGGTGCTAACTTTAAAGTAGAGTATTATAAAGTTATTGAAGCTCAATATCAAAATAATGGAAGTTTTTCTGGATATAATTCCTTGTACAGTTCTATTATTCCAAACCCAGTAGCAGAAAACTTAACTATAACAAGTGGTCAATTAAATGATTTAGCTGATGCAGTAGCATCAAAATCGGCTGATGGTGAAATGTCCTATAACGATGTTAGTAAGTTATATACTGCAGCAGTTGCTCCAGGATCCTATTTGGTTTTGGTGAGTGGTACAGAAACAAAGAGCTATAACCCGATGGTTGTTTCCGTTTCATATAAACGTGAAACAAATGGTACAACAGGTTTGAAAGAGGACACTCTTACACTGGAAGAGGGAACAGCAACTGCTAAAAAGAGTGGAATGCCGGAAGTTACAAAAAAAATTGTTGATGACACAGTAGGAGTAGGAACGACGGACAAAGGAAATTCCGCTGAAATCGGTGAAGATGTAAATTATGAAATCTCTGTAAAACCTATTCCAAACTATAATGGTACTTATCCGGTATTAAATGTTGTAGATACATTGGATAATGGATTGGAATATAACTCTGACTTAAAGGTGTACATTAAAGACGGTTCTACCAAAACAGAACTTGATAATGCTAAATATAGTGTTACCCCTAATGGTCAGACAATCAAGGTTGATTTTGTTGTTCGCAATAATTATACATTGAATGAATACGCTGGAAAAGAGATTGTAATCACATATTCTGCAGAAGTTAAAAACACTGCAACATTAAATAATATTGCAAATAAAAACACTGTTACTTTAAATTATTCAAAAGATTCAAAAACTGAAGGTCATAACGGTACTGCTAGTGATAGTACAAACACATATACCTTTGAAATCGATGGCGCAAACAGTGGAACAGTTGGAATTATCACAAAAACTGGTGATAGAGTCGAAGATGCAAAGGGATTAGATGGTGCAACATTTGCATTATACAAAACAAAAGCAGATGCTGAGAATGATACAAAAAATACTAGATTTAAAGAAGCAGAAACTATCACAATTAATGGTACTAAAGGTCAGTTACAGTTTACAGGTCTTGAAGCTGGACAGACATATTATTTAAGAGAGCTGACAGCACCAACTGGTTATTCAGTTAATACACATATATTTGAAGTGAAAATTGAAGCTACTTATGACAATAATGTTGGATCTGCAACCTATGGACAGCTGACAAACTGGATTGTTAAGGTTGATAATAATCCAGTAGCTGAATTTACTTTGGATAATGGTACATTTGTAAAATCTGATAATTACCATGGAGTGAGTATTCTTAATACAAAAATTAGTTCCCTGCCATCCACCGGTGGTATCGGTACAACAATCTTCACAATCGGCGGTTGCGCTATCATGATCGTAGCAGCTGGTCTGTTCTTCGCAACAAGAAGAAAAACTCAGAAATAATTAACAATAAGGAACCCCGTACACTCTCAGGAGGAACGGAAGAACCCATGAAAACGGGGCGGCTCGCCCGCCCCGTTTTTGATAAAAAAGCAATACATGACAGCATACAGATATAGCATTAGAGTTGAAACAAGATACAACAGTAAGGAGAGCCCGGATGAAGAAAAAATTATCAATTGTATTAGCAGGAATTTTGTTTTTAGCCGGTTTGTCCTTGTTGCTGTATCCGCTGGTGGCAAATCAGTGGAATAACTACAGACAGAGCCGACTGATCTCGGAATATGAATCTGTAGTAAAAGACGAATCAAGGAAAGGAACCATTAATTATGAAAAGGAATGGGAGCGGGCCAATGCGTATAACCAGTCGCTTCTTCCAAGCATCCTTCCCGATTCTTTCGCTATCGCAGCAGCATCCGATAAGCCCGGTGAGGAATATATGTCCTGTCTGAACATCCTGACAGATGAGATGATGGGATATGTGGAAGTGCCGAAGATCAATATCAAGATCCCGATCTTCCACACCACTTCAGAAGAAGTGCTCAGTAAAGGAGCCGGTCATCTGGAAGGAAGTTCCCTTCCGGTAGGTGGCGAGAATACCCATTCGGTAATCTCTGCACACCGTGGTCTTCCAAGTGCCAGTCTTTTCACAGACCTGGATCAGCTGGAAGACGGAGATCATTTCCTGATCCGTGTACTGGATCAGACACTTTGCTACGAAGTGGATCAGATCCATATCGTGGAACCGGAGAATACCAGTGATCTGGCAGTGGAGCCGGGACAGGATCTGGTAACTCTTCTGACCTGTACTCCATACGCGGTCAACACGAAACGTCTTCTGGTAAGAGGTCATCGTGTACCTTACGAGGAAGAGACGATCGAGAAGGAAGAGAAAGAATCTCCGATGAGTCTCTATACCAACTATCTGTTATGGGTAGTGGTGGGGCTTGCAGTAACTGCAGTGCTGATCATTTTCTTATGGCAGTACGACAAACGGTATAAGAGAAAAATGAAAGAAAAACAGGCAGCAGCAGGTGGGGCACCAAAAGATGCCTCTGACCGGAAAGAGGAAGAGAGATGAGAAGAAAATTATCGGGAATTCTCTTTGGTCTGCTGTTTCTGGTAGGATTTGGGATCCTTGCCTACCCCACGGTATCCAATCAGTGGAATACGTACCGGCAGAGCAGGCTGATCAGTAATTATGAACAGGCGGTCAGCGATATGCAGCCGGAGGATTACACGAAAGAGTGGGAAGCGGCGAGAGAGTTCGACAGTACTCTGGTACAGAATAATATATATGGTGATGTGTTCGGCAGTGATGATGTGGACATGAAGGACACAGATTACTGGAAGGTTCTGAATGTGGCAGGTGATGGCGTGATGGGGTATCTCTCCATCCCGAAGATCAATATCAAACTTGCCATCTACCACGGAACCGCGGAGGATGTTTTACAGACGGGGATCGGTCATATGAATGGCACATCCCTTCCCATCGGCGGAGAGAGTACCCACAGTGTACTTGCCGCTCACAGAGGTCTTCCGGCAGCCAGATTATTTACGGATATCGACCAGTTGAAGCAGGGGGATATGTTTTATATCCATGTACTGGATGAGACGATGGCATATCAGGTAGACCAGATTCTGGATATGGTAGATAAAGATGATCACGAGACACTGGAGGAGGCACTGCAGATCCAGGAGGGAGAAGATCAGGTGACCTTATTCACCTGTACCCCAT
>JAFEHB010001089.1_pt1 | contig 12551 bp, 9 predicted proteins | sample 9267121 | NCBI WGS metagenome assembly JAFEHB01 (sample SAMN17103336, study PRJNA684904) | human gut metagenome | isolation source: diarrhea sample from child under the age of five | host: Homo sapiens | place: South Africa: Mafikeng, Mafikeng Provincial Hospital | collected 2019-09 | reverse complement strand
TATCCGAATGAGGGCGGCGTAGCGGGCTACGGCAACCGAACGAGGGTAAAATATACCGCAAAGCGGGGCTTGCAGATTGCGGAAATGATTTTTCAGACACGCTCTAAATCTCATAACTGATCTTCATCATCTCTTCCGGCGTGGTCACTCCCTGTTCCACCAGCTGAAGTGCACTCTCTCTCAGAGTACGCATCTTACGCACTTCCCGCGCGTACTTTTTAATATCTTCCACCGGTGCATGCTCGATGATCATCCGGCGGACATGGTTATCCACCACGAGGATCTCATGGATAGCAATTCGTCCACGATACCCTGTATTATTGCACTTCTGGCATCCCATACCACGTTTTACCCTGCGGATATCTGCCCCGATCAGGATACGCTCCCGCTCAGTGGTCTCCACTTCTTTTGCACAGTCCGGGCAGACTTTGCGGAGCAGTCTCTGGGCCACCAGTCCCACCACCGAGTTGGCCACCAGATACGTCTCAACACCCATATCTTCCAGACGGACGATACTGGATACGGCATCGTTGGTGTGCAGTGTGGACAGTACTACATGACCGGTGATTGCCGCACGGACAGATGTAGATGCTGTCTCTCCGTCCCTGGTCTCGCCTACCATGATAATATCCGGATCCTGGCGCATCAGTGCTCTAAGCCCAATATCAAAGGTCAGTCCCGCCACCGGATTCACCTGGGTCTGGTTGATGCCCGGAAGATTCTTTTCTACCGGGTCTTCGATGGTGGAAATATTCACATTTCTCCGGGACAGATATTCCAGAACCATATACAGTGTCGTAGACTTTCCACTTCCTGTGGGGCCGGTGATATATATGATCCCATTTGGTGCGTTCAGCATTGGCGCAAACTGCTGATAACTGAAGTCATCCATGCCAAACTGACCGGCATGATCCATTTTTCCAGTCGAAGCCAGGATACGAAGTACCGCTTTTTCTCCAAATACCGTCGGTAAAACAGAAACACGGATATTGATAAATCCATTTTCCTGAGATACACGGAAATGTCCGTCCTGTGGGATACGTTTTTCTGCAATGTCCAGGTTTGCAAGAATCTTGATGCGGGCGATCAGTGGCTGATGTACATTGCGCTGAATCGATACATATTCCATGATCACACCGTCGATACGCATCCTGACTTTCGTTTCATTTTCAAAAGGTTCGATGTGAATATCACTGGCACCGCTCTTGATCCCGCGGTCGATCAGACTGTTCAACAGATGAATCACCGGAGCTTCATCGCTTGTCTCGGAAAGGTCCGTAATGGCCAGTTCCTCTGCGGCAGTGGTGGAGAATCCCACATTGGCCTTACTGGCTGCCTTCCTGGCATTGACCTCGGCAAAATAATAAGCAACTGCCTGATGAAGCGGCTGTTCCTCACTCAACAGGATCTCAAGCTGGCAGCCGGACTGCTGGCGCACTTCTTCCAGAGCAAAATAATTCAGTGGATCGTTGGTTACCAGCGTCATCACTTCCTGTTCCACTTTCACAGGAAGCAGGTTGTTTTTCTCTGCCAGTTCCTTTTCGATCAGTCCTACCACTTCCAGATTCACCTGCAGCTCCGCTACATTGACGATCTGCAGATGCAGTCTGTCCGCCAGAGCTTCCAGCACCTGTTTTTCCGTGACAAATCCAAGCTCCATCAGAATCTGTCCTACTCGTTTGTCCCGGTGTTCTTTCTGATAGACCAGTGCCTGACTCATCTGTTCTTCTGTTACATATCCTTTTTCTGTCAGGATTTCTCCGATTCTAAGATTTGTTCTCACCTGTTGTCACCTCTTCATGATTCTTGTCGCCGCAGGTATATACTGCCAGAGTACATGTAATATCCAGCTGATTCACCGCTTTCAGATTCTGTCCCACATAGGTCTGCTGTGTTGCCTGCATAGAACGAACCTGGATCGCCGGATAATGTTTTGCAATATCATCCAGAAATGCCTGCAGTTCTTCTTCCGTTCCCTGCAGCGTCAGCGTTGCCAGTGTGGTGTTCATATACTGAATGTCAGATACATACGGTTCTGCGATCATCCGGTTCACTGTACCGGTAGTATCGTCTGTATCGTCATTCGCTCCTTCTGCCTCTTCCTGCATCTGATCCACTTCCGATGCAGATGTTGTATCCCTGGTATCTCCCGTAACACCATAGGCTGCCGGTCCTCCCGGCACGCTGTCCTCGATGCTCAGTGCTGCCGGAAAAAGTCCGTGTGCCAGAGCAATTCCAGTCACCAGTTCATCCACATTATTGTTTTCCATCTGCGGATAATAATCCTCTGAAAGCTCTGTCAGGTCGCTTTGCTGCTGCTCAATTCTGGCCTTTGTCGCCGGCATCGAAGCGATTGCTTCTTCCACCTGCTGTTTTTCCTGCCTGGTCTCTTCCTTCTGAGCAGAAAGATCTGCCTGTTTATTCAGCCCCGGGAAAATAAAAAGATTCAGGGTAAGAACCGCTATCAGAATACAGGAGAGTACCTTCAACAGTAAAATATCTGTCGGTTTTAATTCAAATTCCAGCTTCATTCTTCTCCGCTCCCTTCTCCGTCTGTACTTACCCCTTCCAACGTACAGGAAAGACTTAATGAATATTTATCATCCTGATACACATATCCGGTATAGTTTACTTCCGAAAATAATCCGGTATTCTGTAGCTTTACCACATAGCCCGGAATATCGATAACCTTCTGGCTCTCCGCATCGAATTCAAGTATACCGGTATCTGCATCCATCTGCCGGATCCGTACTGTGATATCTTTTCCTCCGGCATCCACGATCTCCTCAATCATCTCTTTTGTCAGATCCGGATAGCTGTCCAGATTCTTCGTCGCCTGAGTGACCTGCCTTTCTGCCATCAGAATATCCGCACTTTTATTTTCCAGTTCCGTCGCCTGCTGATACTGTTCCTGTACAGAATCACTGAAGATCCAGTCTTCCATCTTCTGGATCTGCGAGCTTGTTACCTGATTCAGAACTTTTACACCGGCGATACTGACCACACATATGCCAAGTACGATACCCGGCACAAGAAAATGCTGCCAGAGTTCTTTCTGTTTTTCTCCCTGTTCGCCTTCCTGCCCCGCTGCTTTCCACAGATTCAGGTTCCGACTCTTTTTCTTATCTGCATACAGACCACCGATACACAGAAGCCACGGTTCCACCGCTTTTTCCGGCATACCAAAGTCATCTCCCAGCCGAAATGGTGCTACCTGAAGATTCATATTTCGAAGTTCTTCTACCGCCGCTTCGAAATCGTCCTGATCACAGCCGACATAGTAGACATCCGTGATGGGATCCTCTTCTCTTGATCCGCGGTAAAACTGCATGATACCGGAAATATTTCGCACAATCTCTGTCCCAAAATCCATGGTTCCTGGTTCACTGAAGATTCTGCTTCTGGTGGAATAATGATACATTCCTTTTTTATACAACACGCTTGTCACACTGTTTTCTTCAAAAAACAAAAAGACGGCGGTCTTTCCCTGATATTCCTTTTTCTGTTTCAGCAGCCGCAGATATCCTTCCATCGGCACCGTAATCCCGGAGATCTGCAGGCCGTTTTCTTTGCATATATTCCGGATGTGTTCCATCGCATCCTTCTCTGCCCCACCGCAGCAAAGGCAGATGCCGTCTTTTTTGTTTGCATCGATGATCCCATAATCGGCTATCCCATCCCGGAAGCCTTCTTCCAGAACTTTTTCCGCCATCTGATTCAGCTGTTTTCCTGTGGCATATGGGATTCTGCTGACACGCACACTGGAATACCCTGCCGGAAGTACCAGCCGTATCTGCTCTCCTTTATGACTTTTCTGATAATTGATCAGGACGTTGTCCCACTGTTCGATCAGATTGCCGTACCCTTCCATCGGAATTTTTCTGGTCTCCTGAAGTTTCGGTGTCTGTCCGCTTTTTCCCTTTCCGATCAGAACACTTGATTCCTGTAAAACAATAACTGTCTCACTCATTCGGTCTCTCCCTGCTTTCTTTGTTTTCTCGTAACTGTTCAGTACCCTCACAGTTACGAGTCAAAATGCATTTCTAATCACCTTCGGTGATGGCATTTTGACTTGTATGTCTCGGGATTTTGGCAAAAACCATGCCAAAACACCTCGCGGAATGTTATCTACTGAATAGTTACATTTTCTCTTTTCCAGCACTTTTTATGCCGCTGCCTCGATGGCCGCATAGGACTGATAGATTGGCATCAGGACAGCAACCATAATAAATCCCACGATACATGCCATAATACAGATCAGAATCGGCTCCAGCAAGGTCACGATTCTCTTGGTTGCATTCTCAGCTTCTTCTTCCAGCGCATTTGCAATGGAATCCAACATATTGTCAAGCTGACCGCTTTCTTCGCCGACACGGATCGTACTCACCAGTTTTTTCACCAGACCATCCACCTGTTCCAGTGCACGGGAAAGAGGGACACCACTGCGTACCTGCACGGTTACCTGAACAAACTGTTCTTCCACATAACTGTTGCCGATCGTCTTTCCTGCGATGTTCAATGCGGTCGCAAGAGGCATACCGCTGGAGTACAGACTGCTCAGCGTACGTGCGAAACGTGCCGTATATATAATTTTACACAGTTTCCCAAATCCCCAGATATGGACTTTGAGATAATCCAGAATTCTTCGCACCTGATGGATCCCGATAAGAATTCTCAGACACATCCCGGCCAGACACACCAGAATGATTGCCAGATACCATTTCGTTACAAGAAAGTCCGACAGATTCACCAGCATCTGTGTCATCGCCGGAAGTTCATCCAGCTGATCAAACAGTGACTGGAACTGTGGCAGGATGAATGTCACGATCAGAATGACAACCGCCACACACATCACCAGAAGAACCATCGGATACGTCATCGCTGAACGAACCTGATGGTTTAAACGGTTGTTTTTTTCAAACTGCATCGCCAGACGCCGTGTTACCTGATCCAGATTACCCGTTCCTTCGCCGGAACGTATCATACCGATCATCAGTTCCGGAAAACACTTCTTCGTCTCCATCGCTTCCGACAGTGTGATACCCTTTTTCACATCGAGAAGGACAGCCTGATAAATCTCTCTTTCATAGCCGGTCAGCCCTTCCTGCTGGGAAATAATATCCAGTGCCCTCACCAGTGTGATACCGGATTCCAGGAGTGTGGATAACTCCCTGCAAAAGCTTGCCAACTGGGGAGTTTTCAGTTTGCGGTAGTCTTTTGCTTCCGCCAGATTCTTGGCCTGTATCAGAAACATTCCCTGTTCTTTCAGGTTCTGCTGCAAGACAGTCTCATTCGGCACTTCCATGGTTCCGCGCCTTGTCTTACCATTCATACTTTTTGCCGTGTAACGAAATTGTGCCATATCCTTTCCTTTCTATAAAAATCGAAGATACCAGGTGGCGATCGCATCCCCCCAGACAGCTCCGATCATCAGTCCTGCCGCAAGAAAAGGACCAAAGGCAAAATGGTCCTTTCCGCCCAGCTTCTTTGTTGCCAGCATTACGCCGGCATATGTCCCACCGGTCAGAATCCCGAAAAACATGGCACATATCACCGGTGCACATCCGAGAAACCAGCCGGATACCGCCATCAGTTTGATGTCCCCGCCTCCAAAGGCACCCGGTATCAGCAGCGTAAGCAGTAACATGGGCACTGCGATCACCAAAGCACCAATCAGTCGATCGACCGGTCCGTGCTGTGGAAACAGCCACAGTGATGCCATGCCAAGTAATAAAATCAATATGTGAAATCTATCGTAGATCATCTGTGTGTCCCAGTCAATCAGGGCCACAACCAGTAATATTCCTATGTAACAAAATACCACAGCACCACCCAGGGAGAGAATCCCCAGAACACCGCAGCCAAATTTCATTCCGCAGCATACAAATGCTACTCCACCCAGACATTCAGATAAAAAACATCGTTTCGGAATGGCTGTTTTACAGCCTTTACACTTTCCCCTCAAAGCCAGAAAGCTTACACAGGGAATCAGTTCCAGCGGACCCAGAGTCCGCCCACATACGGTACAGTGACTTCTTCCACGTACCACGCTCTCTTCCCGCGGCAGTCTGTCTGCTACCACATTTAAAAAACTGAAAATACAGGCACCGATCATAAATCGAATCATCCATAAAAATCCTTCTGTCAGTACTATCATCTTACTTTTCTCCTGTTTCATCCTGTATTTTCTCTGTGGAGATCATCTCATCTCCCCGGTATACCTGATAGGATCGGGGATTTGCCTGATACCAGACGGTATAATTTCCTTCCCGGTATACAAATTGTTTCACTTTATATCCGTCGTTTCCGACCTGAAGCACCCAGAACTCTCCCGGGGCATCACTTAAGTTAAGAATCTTCTGATAAAGAGCTTCTGTGACGCCACCCTCCTGGGTGGCGTCACAGAAACCTTTTCCTTTGCTGTACTGTTCTGTTCCAGTTATCTGGATCGCCATGCGCACCGATTTGGCATGTCCAAGAGCTACCTGGGCATCTGCCCGATAGACCAACCGCAGAACCCCGGGGGCTCCTGCGAACAGGGTCAGCAGAAGGATGATGAAAAAAGTAAGGAATTTTTTGATCCAGCGGTATGAAATTTTTGTCATTTTTTTTGATATCGCCGGAACATATTTTCCCCTTTCTTCTAAATCTATTTGGCTTTTTCTACTTTATATCTATCTCCATCAGATGTTGCACTTCCATTATAAGTACATGTTTTTCCACCATTAGTATATACTAATTTAGTAACTTTTCCATCCTTATCAACTGCAACGTCAGAAATTTCACCTTTAACTTCTGCTAAATCTTGAATATCCTTAATTTTTACTAATGAAGTTTCAACATTACCAACAGTAATTTGGGTTTCCTGGGTTGTAGCATATTTTTCATCAACCAGTGTCTGTGCTGCCATTACAGCCTGACGTGTTTCAGAGGTAATAGATTTTTCTTTTGCTTTATTAATATATCCAGTCATTGCCGGAATCAGCATGGCTGCCAGGATTGCAATGATTACCAGTACAACGATCAGTTCTACCAGTGTAAAACCTTTTTTGTTTTCTTTAAGTTTCTTAATCATACGTCTCTCTCCTTTTGGATTCTTTTGTTTTTCTTTTCGGATTTCCTCTTTCGGATCTCCGTCTATCGATAAACACGTCGGTGCCCGTGCCTATACCTTTTTTAGTCCCTCTCAGCCGCCCGCCGATCGGGACGAGGCTGTCGCCTCATCGTTTCTTACTGCTTTGTAGCGAAGATCCAGGATCTCACTTTCCTTCGCCACAACGTTGGTCCGCTCTGCATCGCTGTAGAGCGTTACCTCTGCTTTCACAGAAGGGATCTGGTCGCCGTTTTGTTCCCCTTTCCAGTAGGAAAAGGTCACGCCCAGATAATTACCCATATAATATTTGTCTGCAAATACCGTCGCCACCGCACGAGCCGCCGGTGAGCCGTCACGGCTGTATACATAAGTATCCTGATCCCGCAGATAAAACCGGGTCAGAAGTCTTCCCTGTGGAACTGCATCAGCCTGATCCATCAGCGTCTCTCCCTGGTACAGATTGGTGGCTTCGCAGCCTCCCGTACTGACCAGAACTGCATATCCGTCGGTATTGACATATTCCAGAACCGGACCGCTGTCCGCTCCCCACTGTTCTTCCGGAGAAGCATCGTTGGCGTAGATCTTCACATACTGCGTAGCCTCTTTGGTCAGTGACCGTAATTCCGTCATCGTTGTATCCAGTACGGACTGGGCATACTGCTCTTTTTGCACTCGCAGGAAAATTTTAAAGGCCGCACTCAGTGTGGTAGCTGCCATACCGACCATGATCGTGATCAGTGTCAGTGTAACCAGCATCTCAACCAGTGTGGTACCCTGCCTGTTTTTCAGACACTTTTCAAGCTGTTTCATGAGCCTTCACCCCCTCCGGTATTCTCCTTCATATCGGAGAGCAGAGGGTCATCCTTCGACTTTGCCACTGCACCATAGACATAAAAAACCATTGTCTGTTTTCCATTTCCCTGATCCGTATATTCTGCCTGTTTTTTTTCCGGAATCACAGGAACGCTGAATACCTGATTTCCTGTTACCTCTCCGTCAGCACTGACTGCCTGGAAGGTCATGGTCGTCTGTGCTCCATTGTTCTCCTGTATCGCATTTCGCACTCTCTCACAGATTTCTTCGTTCTGTTCCCGTAAAAGCCTGCTCTTTTCCAGTGCTGCTCTGCTGTACTTGACAGATCCCTGCAAGATTCCCATCAGCAGAAGGAAGATCACCATGGTTGCCATGACTTCCACAAGGGTTTCCCCCCGGTTCCATCTGTTTTTCTTACTCATGGCCCGCCTCCTCATATACCGGCTCAAAGACTGTCTCTTTTGCCTGTGACTTATCCAGTGTATACTTCACCGGAGTATCTTCTGTGATCTGTGACATATCATAAATCGGACCACCGGTATTTCCTTTGTGCCAGTTTTCATCATTCCATACCAAAACCGTTCCATTATGGGAGAATGATGCAGGATATCGCTCTTTTCTGTAATATTCCGTACTGTAAGTATAACTGGAATCGCCATAAGATGCAATCACTTCTACCGTCAGAATGTACTGCATAATGGTATAATTTTCCACTTCCCGCACTTTTTCCCGATAATTTCCGCTCCCTGCAGGCAAGGTACCGGAAAGAAGATCTGTATTATCTTCTTCTCCGGTTTCCTTATACAGGGCAATCTTTATAGTTCCATATTTCGGATCCGGCATACTTGCGGCAACCGGCTGGTAGTAAAAGACCGTATTGTCCTGATTGCCGGGATCATATTCTGCATATCTGCCATCCAGAAAACGACTGGCAAATCCATAAAAGGTAGTACTGTTTTCTTCTGTTTTCCGGGTATACGAAGTTAGCTCCGTATCCAGAACTTTTGCATAACTTTTCGCCAGCTGATAACATCGTTCCTGTTCCAGCCGCTCATTGGCTTCAGCGGTAAGAAGCCCCGCCGTATAGACAATCGCTGCCGCAAAAGCCAGGAAAAATGCTGACACGCAGAGAACAATAGCCATGGATATGCCTTTCTTTCTGTTCTCTTTCAGGTTTTCCACACGTTTTCCCACTGGGGCTTCCTCCTTTCTTTTTCTTCTTCCACCGAATGTTCCTCCGTCTGTTCTTTCTCTCACCATCTGTTACTGAAACAGGATCTGTGTCTCGTCAGATTTTACATACGGCTGTTCTTTCGGTTTCTGGGAAGTATCCTCTCCGGCAAGTCCGGTCGGCCAGATATCGGATACCACATTTGCCTCTGCACTCACCTGATCAGTCAGTGAGAAGTTTTCATTGGTGATCGTAGTTCCTGCGCCATTATCCATCTGCTCTGCATCCGGAAGGAACAGTGTATAATGGAACGTTCCATCTTCCTGCTGCTCTGCCAGAAGTTCTGCAGTCAGCGTCAGCTGATAATAGTTCTGTACACCGTTCAGTGAATAACTGGAACTGATCTGAGTCTGATAGCTGTCCAGCATAAAATGATGAATGATTCTTGGTTTCTGTGGATCCGCCGTCTGAATGATTTCCTGCTGATCGGTTACAGAAGCAGCGGACCAGTTTCCGTTGGCATCTTTCTGCTGTACAGTCAGAAGATTACCTTTGTAATTCTCAAGGATTCGGATCTGACTGTTCAGTTTTCTGCTGCTGATATCATTTCCATTCTGTACCTGTACGGTTCCGCTCAGAGTCATCTGACAGATATCCGCACCTTCCACACTGTTCCATTCCAGCGCTGTACTTGTCATGTTCCAGGTTTCTGTTGCGGCTGGCAGATCCGGATTATTGGACGTTGTCTGTACGGTTACGGTTCTTCCCTCTGTCCTGTCGGAAGTAATATCCGGGGCCTCCAGTTTCACATACGGAAGCTGATATACCTCAGAATTCACCCAAAGGGAACTCAAATTTCCGGCTCCGGAAGAACTTCTCACATAAAATACTATATATTTTCCCGCATTTGTAATGGAAAAGTCTTCAAGATCATGGTGATAAGCGCCGGTGCTGTCCATATCCATACCCACCGGATCCAATACCGCATCATTCAGTGCCGGATAGGTAGCAGAAGCATTTGTCTGCGGATCACCACCTGCGACGGCAGCCTCTGCAGCAGCCCGTGTATCGTACACATATCCTTTCAGCAGATAGGTACTTCCTCCTGGCAGCACCGTGGTTTTTGACAGACTGACCGTAAGTCCGCCTGCCCGGAAATCTGCTGCCTCTATGGCATTACTTTTCCCGTTTCCCCAGTTCACTTTCCAGGTCACGACCGGTGTATCCAGTCGTTTCGGGATCGTCAGCTGATACGTAACACCATTTTCACTGTCCAGATAATTACCGGAGGGATCCGCTTTTGCAACCAGATAGATCACAACCGTTTTTCCTGCATAAGATTCATCCAGGAAGAGTCGTTCTTTATAGGTTCCGTCCGTCTGTGTTCCGGCTTTCACCAGTTCTCCCAGTTTTCTGGCCTTTCCCGGCTGATCCCCATCATACGTCCGGATATAGGCCTGATATCCTTCGCATCCGCCTTCCGAAGATAACGGTGTCCAGGAAATCTGGTAATCCAGCTCATTGACATCCATATTCTGTACGGTCGGCTGTCCCGGTTTTTCCAGCCGCTGTCTGATCTGATACGTTCCGATGCCGGAAAGACCGATCTGTTTTTTGCTTTCATCACCGACCCTGGTCACTTTTAGTTTTACACTGGTGTAATTCCAGTCGGTTGCGTCGATCCGAAGAGATTTTCCACCCTTATATGCGTCTTTCGTATCCACTGTCACCTCGCGGCCTTTTGTATCGATTCCATTCAGTGTTACCTGATAGGAGGCATCTTCCGTACCGCTTACATTCCTGTCCCATGTAAAGGTATAATAGATTTTTCCGTCCGAAGTGATCTCCGGTGTCAGAAGCGTATCCGTATCATCCAGTACCGGTGCCTGTAGCCAGGTCCAAAGAGCTGATTTTGAATCATAGATATACGGATCAAAATAAGATACTCCATCTGCCACATTCTGTTTGCTGTATTCACTCAGCACAGTACTGTGACTGTAAGACCATTCTTCATTACCATCCTGATCCACATTCACTAATTCACTGACATTAATTGCATCATCACCTGCTTCCAGAGGATAGTAGGTATAGACCGGTCCGAGACCGGAGGATGCATACCAGATCCGCAAGCGGATATTATCGGCTTCTGCCAGATACGATGGCAGATCTGAGAATGTTGCACCGGCGCTTCCACCGGAAACAAGCAACACATCTTCTTTTGCCAATACTACATCCTTCTGTTCTTTCCAGTCACCGACCAGTTCCACCCGATAGATCGGCGGTGTGTTCATGGCCGCCTTACCGGTGGCATCCAATGTCACTTTCACACGAAGTTTCTCCAGTGTATCACCGGTCAGTTCCCAACTGGTCTTTACCTGTGGATCCCAGGTCTTCAGTGTAATCGGCGGCCGGTAATAATACGGAATGTAGATTGGTGTTGACACCTCTCTGGAATCCTGCATCATCTCCGTACTTCCCGTTTTGGCTGTTGCTTTCGCCACCATCTGATAGATTGGATTGCTCTTATCTTTTACCGGGATCGTTCCCGTCTGATGTTGTGCATCCAGTACTGTCTCTCCCAGTCCCTGTACATGGATCCTTACCTGCCAGTCCGGATAAACAGCTTCTCCGTCTTCATCCACCTGTGTGTAATCTTCCAGATTCTTCAGGCTGTACTGATAACTGTAACCCCGGAATCCATTTTTATCCTCTACCAGATGAATCTCCACATCCGGATCCGGCAGTACTTTGTTGATATCACTTGCATTTAGAGTAAACCAATCCGAAGGGTCCACGTCCTCAAACATACTGACGGCCCGTATCTGCAATTCTACATCCCCGCTCATACCTGCCGGAAGTGCAAAAGATTCTTCTTCCGAATAGATCTTCTGTACCACCGTTTTTCCACTGCCGCTGAGTTTCACTTCATACAGGAACGGATCATAGGTCTGTGAATCCTGGTTCAGATCCAGATCCCTGGCTTTTCGATCCTGCGGTGTGATCTTTACCGTGACCTTCCCATCGGAAATATTGGCTTTTGCTTCTTTCGGCTGTAACATCTTTCCAGCTTCGATTCCTTCCAGACGTCTCCAGCTTTCGCGAAGGTCCTGATAGAATGTATTGTCCGCTGTTTCCAGGGCATTGACTGTAAATGCGTTCACACTGTTGTATTTTATCATTTCTGCCGTTGCCGTATCCAGATAACAGATGATTTTTGCAAGTTTCGCCCCATCATCAGCTTTGATAAACCAATCTTCCGGGTCGATATACTGGCTGTTTCCATTCACCACCGTAGTAACCTTCGGTTTACCGTTTTCCCAGTATATGGTCTGATAATCTGTGTGTTCTACCGTACCATTTAAAACAGCTGGTAAAATATCTGCAAGAAAATATTTTTCATTGGTGATATCATACATCACAAACAGGCTGGTTGTATAACGACCATTATATCCCTGTTCCAGATAACCATTCGCA
>JAFEHB010001085.1_pt1 | contig 12575 bp, 12 predicted proteins | sample 9267121 | NCBI WGS metagenome assembly JAFEHB01 (sample SAMN17103336, study PRJNA684904) | human gut metagenome | isolation source: diarrhea sample from child under the age of five | host: Homo sapiens | place: South Africa: Mafikeng, Mafikeng Provincial Hospital | collected 2019-09 | reverse complement strand
CTATGTGTGATGAAATTATACTATGTTAGAAACACGTTTTCAAGGGTTTAAGAAAGAAATTTACATACAAATTTACATTTATGTATATTTTTCATAGACAAAACGCATCATTTTGTCTTTATATCAAGCATTTTCAATGTATTCGCTTTCATTTGGGTTTTCGTATTCCATTTACAAACATTTGTCTATAAATACTGTATTTTTGTGTAAATTATGAAAACGATACACGAACAATGGTTTCTTTTTATCCCTATCATCATAGAATTCAGACTATAATTTCACATAATCTCTTCTGTTTTCACAACATTTACCAAAGTTATAAGAAAATTATGACAACATAGAATGTTATTCTATAAGTGCCTTAAAGATAAGGCAATGAATATAGAAAATAAACCAATATTCATATCTCTCTCTCCTAAAAATAATAATAAACAAAAAAAAACCATTCTAGACGCCAACACTAGAATGGTTTTCTTATTCTATGATAAAATAGGCAAGAAAGAAGTGAATTTGTCAACTACCCACCAATAAATTGGTAGGCTTGTAAAAGCCTTGGTTGACTAGCCTAAGTGCTATGAGCACTCCGTTAAGAGAGAATATATAGTTACCCGTGGATGTAACACCTAGTCTGCGGCTCTAAGGGAACACATTAAACCGTTCTGTGAGGTAGGAACCGTGTGTGGCAGGCGATGAGCCTCTTGTCCATTTAAACCTCTCATTAACATTGGCGAAGGTGTCATTTACAGTTCGATATGTACTGGCTTACCGCTTTAAACATATCATACAAGAAAGGAAGTGCCTTACATGGTATATGTGTTAGATATAAACGGACAGCCTCTTATGCCGACTGCAAGGCATGGAAAAGTAAGAAGGCTTTTAAACAGTCATCTTGCAAAAGTAGTGAAACGCTGTCCATTTACGATACAACTTTTGTATCAGAGTACAAAAGAAATTCAACCTGTATCTCTTGGTGTAGATGCAGGAAGCAAACATATTGGCTTGGCTGCTACAACTGAGCAGAAAGTTCTTTATCAGGAGGAGCTGACACCTCGCAATGATGTTGTAAAACTGTTGTCAGCAAAACGTGCTTGTCGACATTCTAGAAGAAATCGAAAGACAAGATACAGAAAGCCAAGATTCAATAATCGTGTGCATTCGAAACATAAAGGATGGCTGGCGCCGTCTGTAGAAGTTAAAATTCAGGAGCATATTACAGCTATCAAAAACATCTGTAAGATTCTACCTGCATCCGAGATTCATGTAGAAACAGCCGAATTCGATCTCCAGCGTCTGAAAGCGATGGAAGAAGGAAAAACGTTTCCTGTAGGTACAGATTATCAGCTTGGAGAACAGTATGACTTCTACAACACGAGACAGTATGTGCTCCATCGAGATGGATATACATGCCAGTGCTGTGGCGTACATGATAAAGATGTCAAACTGCATGTACATCACATTGAAAGTCGTCAGACAGGCGGGAACGCTCCCAACAATCTGATTACACTTTGTGAGCACTGTCATAAGGCTTTGCACGAAGGAAAGATTAAGCTTCCAAAAGGCAAAAAAAGAGGGAAATCTCATCGGGATGCAGCCTTCATGGGAATCATGCGTAATACTTTGCTGGAACGTCTAAAAAAAGAAGTGTCTGTTCCAGTAATGATGACATATGGATACATCACAAAATACTGGCGTGAGAAGGCTGACCTAGAGAAAAGTCATATCAACGATGCTATCTGTATCAGCAAGCATCCATATACCAAACCTTTGGATACCTACTATCTGACGAAGGTGGTTCGACATCACAATCGTCAGATTCATAAAGCCAACTTCAGTAAAGGCGGTATCCGCAAACGAAATCAGGCACCGTATCTGGTAAAAGGATTTCGGCTGTTTGACAAAGTCTTATATCAAGGGAAAGAGTATTTCATCTTTGGAAGACGTACTACAGGATACTTTGATATAAGAACGTTGGATGGAACCAAGGCGAACAAAGGTTCTGTCAGTTATAAGAAATTGAGGATTCAGGACACAGCAAAAGCATATTTAAAGGAGGTGCGGGCAATTCCTCACATGAATAAATTCACGTGTGACCTTGCTTGAATTTATGAATAAAGCATTATCTCATTTACATACGATCAACAAGCACAAGTTAAAAGTTACTTGGCTTTGTTTTCGTTGTCACCTATATAAACAAGGTTTACTCCATGATTTAAGCAAATACTCTTATATTGAATTAAAGACAGGTTTTCATTATTATCAAGGATTCCGCTCTCCTATAGATGCTGAGAAAGAAGAAAAAGGCTATTCATTAGGTTGGTTACATCATAAAGGAAGAAACAAACATCATTGGGAATATTGGCTTGATTTTGGAGTAGATGGCATTTATGCATGTAAGATGCCTACAAACTATGTCATTGAAATGTTTTGTGATCGAGTCGCTGCAAGTATGATCTATCAAAAAGAAAAGTACACTGACTCTAGTGCACTTGAATATTATGAAAATGGACGAGGTAAAATTCTGATTCATCCTGAAACAGACGTCCTCATCCATCATTTATTAAAATATTTATCTGAGCATGGTTTAGATCAAACCATTCACTATATCATCACTGAAATTAAAGAATAATTATTCTACAGTTACACTTTTCGCAAGGTTACGAGGTTTATCTACATCGCAACCTTTTTCTTTTGCGACATAGTAAGCTAATTCTTGCAATAAAACTGTTGCCGGAATACAACTTAGTAATGGATCTACATCTGGAATACGAATCACATACTCAAAGCCTTCCGTATTTTGGCTTTGTGAAGCAATCAAAATGACCTTGGCTCCTCGAGCAACCGTTTCCAAAATATTCGAAATTGTCTTCTGTGCAACACTAGGCTGTGTAGCTAACGCAATCACAACTGTATCTTTTTCTATCAATGCGATTGGACCATGTTTCAATTCACCAGCCATATATGCATCGGCATGCACATACGAAACTTCTTTTAGTTTTAACGCACCTTCTAAAACACTTAAATAATCCAGTTGTCTACCAATAAAGTAGGCATCTTTTTGATTCGTTAATAGTTTAGCGAATTCAGCCATTTTTTCTTCTTGTGCAAGCATTTGTTCAACTACATCTGGCATTTGTTTCAACTGATTGATCATATGATTTTTACATGCCACACCCTTATTAAATAAAGACGCTAACTTTAAACATAGACATGCCAACAACACAAGTTGTGTTGTATAAGCTTTTGTACTTGCGACCGCAATTTCTGGTCCAGCACAAGTATATAAAACGTAATCAGATAATCGAGCTAAGCTAGAACCTAACACATTTGTCACAGATAGTGTTTGGGCTTTGTTTTCTTTCGAAAGTTTTAATGCTGCCAAAGTATCGGCTGTTTCTCCAGATTGTGAAACAAAGATGCATAAAGTGTTTTCATCAATTCGATAATTTCCATATCTAAACTCACTTGCACTAATGCAGTAAATTGGTAAATCAATCCATGTGCGCAATAAATATTGAGCATACAAACTCGCATGGTAAGCAGTTCCGCATGCGACAAAATAAATTTGATTGATTTTTGAAACATCTAAACCTGATAATTCTGGCATAGCCAAATTATTTTCAATATGAGCTCTCAATGTTTCTTTGATCACATACGGTTGTTCATGCATTTCCTTCTGCATAAAAGTATCATATCCACCTTTTTGAGCTGCACAAGCATCATATGAGATATGCATCCAATTTGTTGAAACGGGATCTCCAAAGAAATCATAGACTTCAATACTTCCGGGTCTTAATATGGCCATCTGTCCATCTTCTAAAGCACAAATATCTTTTGTGTAATCTAACACAGCTGGAATATCACTTGCACAAAATGCAGATGTATCTGTTTTTCCTAAAATCATTGGACTTTCTTTTTTTGCGACAAAAACGCAGTCAGGATAATCTGTACAAACTACACATAGCGCAAAACTACCTTGAAGGTATTGCACACATTTTTTTAAAGCGTACATCATATCGCCTTGATAATAGTAATCCAACATATGAACGATAACTTCACTATCCGTCTGTGACTGGAATGTATATCCTTGTTCTAATAAACATTCCTTGATTGATGCATAGTTTTCAATAATTCCATTGTGCACGATTGAAATTGTTTCACTCTCATTTGTATGAGGATGTGAATTCATATTGCTTGGAACACCATGTGTTGCCCAACGTGTATGTCCAATTCCTGTATGTTCAGGATGTTCTTTTTCATTCAACAATTCCTTTAAATTTGTAAGACGCCCCTTCACCTTATACGTTTCTAGATGGTGATTCGAAACGAGAGTCACGCCTGCAGAGTCGTATCCTCGATATTCGAGTTTTTCTAAACCCTGCAATAAAAATGGTAAAGCACTCTCTTTACCTGCGTACGCTGTGATTCCACACATTATAAAAAATCCTCCTATAAATTATTATCATGGAGGATACCAAATGGCTTTGTTCAATGTTCACACATTGGTTTTGTCCATCGTTAAAGGTTGTATCAACCTCCAGACTACCCGCCGAATCTTTCGATAAGTCTGGTCCTCGTCAACTAAACACTTAGTCCTGGCGCTATTTTTTTACTACATCTCCATGAATAATGAATATTATACAAAAAACAGAACATTTGTCAAAAAAAGAAGACTTATTCTTCTTCAACTAGGTTCAATAATTCTAGTATTCGATTTAAGTCTTCTTTATTTTCATAATGAATAGAAATGGCATTTTTACTGATAGATACCGATGTTTGGAAGAATTCCTGAAGCTTTTCTTTAGCTGCCTTCACATAAATATCTTCTTTTGGCTTTTCTATCGTTTTTTTATTGTTTGTATCTTTTACAATTTGTTCTACTTTACGAACAGACAAACCTTGATCAATAGCCTGTTTAGCAACTTTACGCATACTTGCCTCTGTCTTAAGACCAAGTAAAGCTCGTACATGCCCCATACTTAATTGTTTACTCACAACGTATTCCTGGACATCTTCTGGAAGTTTTAACAATCGCAATAAATTAGTGATATGTTCACGTGATTTTCCGACACGATGAGCTAACTGTTCTTGTGTATATCCTAATCGTTGAATTAATTTTTCATACGCTTTTGCTTCTTCTATTACATTTAGATCTTCACGTTGAATATTCTCCAACAAAGCAATTTCCATCATTTCCTGATCATCAAAATCAACAATGATAGCTGGAATATCTTTTAATCCGGCAAGCTTTGAAGCTCTTAATCTTCTTTCACCGGCAATCAAATCATATCCTTGAATGCTTTTTTTAACTAGAATCGGTGTAAACACACCATGTTGCTTAATTGATGAACTTAATTCTTTTAAAGCTTCATCATTAAATACTTTACGAGGCTGATATGGATTTGGACGGATCTCATCCACAGGAATTTTTGACTGTTCCTGTCTTTCAACTTCCATATCTCCATTTTGAATATCATCTAATACTTTAGAAACATCTTGCCCAAAAATACTGGACAATCCTTTTCCTAAACGAGCATTATTTTTGTTATCCATAGCTATGCCTCCTTTGAATTACGTTTTAGTACTTCTTCAGTTAAACCAGCATATGCCTTGGCTCCTGTACTTTTTGGATCATATTCAAAAATAGACATGCCACGGCTAGGTGCTTCCGATAATTTTACATTTCTCGGAATAGAATTTTGATATACAAGCTTGCCAAAAGTTTGACGCACATCCTGCGAAACTTCTACACTTAATCTTGTACGAATATCAAACATTGTTAATAAAATACCTTCAATTTTTAAATTTCGGTTACTTGTTCTTTGGACAAGACGAATTGTGATCAACAACTGCGTAACTCCTTCCAATGCATAATATTCACACTGTACTGGAATCAAAATACTGTCAGCTGCTGTCAATGCATTGGTATTCAATAGTCCAAGTGATGGTGGACAATCAATAATAATGTAATCATATTGATCTCGAATAGGTGCAATGGCTTTTTTTAATAATTCTTCTTTGCCGGCTTCCATTTTATCCATATCTAAATCAGCTCCAGCTAAATTAATGTTGGCTGGAACAATATCAATTCTTGGATTCATTTTAGGTACGATGGCCTGCTGAATAGGAACTCCCTCCATTAATACGGAGTGAATCGTAGCTTGTGAATTATTTTGATTCGCATTTAATCCTTGCGTGGCATTTCCCTGCGAATCGAAATCAATCAACAATACTTTTTTTCCTACATGTGCAAGTCCGCTTGCTAAATTTATAGATGTCGTAGTTTTACCTACTCCACCTTTTTGATTCGAAATTGCGATAACTTTTCCCATACTCAACCCTCCAAAGGTTTTTTCTTGATTTGCCCATACGCTCTAGGATATTTATTTGGCGTATGTTTTACCTTTTTAAAATATAAATTAATGCGTGTTGCATCCTCTTCAATCATAAATTTTTCTTCATCAATCAATTCAACACCTAATGTATCAATTGCCTTTTGCGCACTGATCAACTCTTCGTGACCATTCTTACCTTTTAAAGCCACCATAGTATGATCCATCTTCACAAAAGGAACACAAAGTTCTAATAAAATAGATAGTTTAGCAACCGCACGCGCACTGACCACGTCGAAACATTCACGTTTTTCTTTTGCCAAATCTTCAGCTCGAACATTTAATATATCGAGATTATCCAAGTTCAATTGAGTTTTCACTTCATTTAAAAAACGACAACGCTTTTGTAATGGCTCCACCAAAGTCATATGAACATGTGGAAATGCAATTTTTACAGGGATACCTGGAAATCCTGCGCCTGATCCAATATCACACATTGTTTCAAATTTAATATTTGAAAACGGCATGATTGAATCATAAAAATGTTTCTCCCATACTTCTTCTTCCTGTGTAATTGCCGTTAAGTTCATCTTCTCATTCCATTCAACAAGAAGCTGCATATATTTTTCAAATTGATTCATTTGTTCTTCATTTAATTGGATGCCGGCTTCTAAACAAGCCTTCTGAAATTCTACTTTAGTCATGAAAACCCTCCACGTTATCCATTATAACATATAATCGTTTCCGTCGTGTTTTTACTATACGCAACAATTTGACACTATGCATGTCGGTTTATTTACTTTATTCATTTATGATACAATTTTAATGAGGAGGTCACTTATGAAAAATTTAAAGAAAGTTTTATTTGTTGTTGTCTTTATCTTAATTGCCTTTGTAGGCGGTATGTTCTTTGCGAATAAACAAACGGAACCAGAAATCACATCGACATTGATTCAGAATCGAATTGAACAAGCAAGTGATTTGGTAACCACAAAATATCATTATGCGAAAGTAGGAAAATTTGAAAATTCTTTAAGTCTGAATGGCTGGTCCATTCCTTTGACAAACAAAAATTTCATTCTAACTTTTGAAGGAGAAATTCAATTAGGTACAGATTTATCTAAGGCAAATATAGAAATCAACGATTCTACTATTCATGTGACAGTGAATAAGCCAACTGTTCTTTCAAATTCAATCGATGAATCAAGTATTGAAGTCTATGATGAAACAAAAAATATTTTTAACCCAATCAGTGTGAGTGACTATAAAGCTTTTGCGGTTGAACAAAAAGAGAAGGCTTTATCTGAAGCCAAGAAAAAGGGATTAATGAAAACGGCTCAAAAGAACACAGAAAAAAGTATTAAAGAGATCATTTCCATTATCCCAGATACAGATGATTATACGATTGAAGTCACATTCAAGGAGTAATTATGGCAAATTTGAAATTAGTTGATGCTTTTACGGATTTTGTAGAAGAAAGTACTCTTCCCTATCGTCAAATGATGACCTATTATAATTGCGCGTTAATGGAAGTAGAAACTAAATTTAAAGTTCTTAATGAACAATTCTCCCTGTTCTATGATCGCAATCCTATTGAGTCGATTCATACGCGTATCAAATCGCAATCGAGTATTCTGAAAAAGCTTCAAAAGAAAAACTTACCACTTACGATTCCAAACATTGAAAACAATCTGTTCGATATTGCCGGTGTGCGTGTGGTATGTTCTTTTACGGAAGATATTTATTCTTTGGCCAATTCATTTCTTAGCCAGGATGATATTCGATTGATTGAAAAAAAGGATTATATTCAAAATCCTAAAGAAAATGGATATCGTAGCCTTCACCTTATTGTAGAAATTCCTATCTTTTTATCAGATGAGAAAAAATGGGTCAAAGTAGAAGTGCAATTTAGAACCATTGCGATGGATTTCTGGGCAAGTTTAGAACACAAGATTCGCTATAAGAAGAACTTATCAAAAGAAAGACTTGATGAAATTGATAAAGAATTACTAGAGTGTGCTAAGATTTGTAAGACACTTGACGAAAAAATGCAAGAAATAAAGACGGGAAATTAACTTTCCCGTCTAATTTTCTTCATACACTTCTTCAAAAGATACTTTCGCATCTTGTGAATTTTCTTTCATGAATTTACGATTCTTATAGAATCCTACTGTTAATAATGGAACGATGATGATGGCGATACCTAGATATCCACAATATCCATAGCCATACTTAACAACGTTTGTTAGTCCTACAAATGAGATTCCCATAGAAACTACCATGATGAATGCAGAAACTAAAGCTCTACGTACAGGTACATTTTCAACTTTTTGAAGGAATTTCACATTTTCAAAGCGATTCACAAATCCAAAGATGACACAAACTGCACTTGAGATCAAACATAAGAATAATACCAATCCATATAGTGCTACAAGCCAATTTGCTCCAAATGATTTTAATGTTGTTAACGTTGGTAAAGTTGTTCCGTTTGGCTGAGTCAAATAATAGTGTTGCCAACAAAGTAACATTAATACGGCAAGACCTAATCCTAACATATTTAATGTGAATGTTAATGCCATTGAGCGATCACAATCTTGTTTTGTTTTTAAAACACTTGTTCCACAAACCAAGATAGCTGGTACTGTAACCCATTGGAAAGCTGAATAAGTAACACCGTTCCAAGCTGCTTTTGGAAGTTGACTCCATCCATGTGCTGAAAAATCAACACGCATAACATCTAATAAATTATGTCCATTTAATAAACCTACTGTATAAATAGAAACAGCTAGAACTAAAATTACTACACCCATATATGTACTTGCTCTACGAATCAAATCTACGCCAAAAATTGTTAAGAATAATACAACAAGGCCAATCACAAATGTTCCTAGATAATAATTCAATCCAAAGTATTGAGTTAATGCACTGGCTGCACCAGAGATACATGATGCAACAACCATTAAAACCATGATATTAAAGAATAATTCAAATAATAATTCTAATTTGTCTAATGGATGATATAAACATTCAAATAGTTCTTTATACGTTTTTAATCCTCTTGAATTCATCATAATCTGACCTTCACGAATTGTCATAGCTAAAAGTAACATCGCAACGGCAACCCCAACAATAGCTGGCCACCCTAAACTAACAAACCATGTGTTTTCCTGATTTCCTGTTGCAAATCCTCCGCCTGCATGAGCCGCAAATGCAGTAGTTGCCACTGAAAATGCTGCCATCCAGGAACGATTCAATTTTGTGTTCTCTTTCTTTTTCATTCTCAAATTCTTCCTTTCTGCAACAAAAAACCTTCCGTCTCTTGTTGCCTAATTAACAACTTCAGAGACGAAAGGTAATAATAATCTTATTCTTCCGCGGTACCACTCTAATTCATTCTAATGAATGCCCTCATCGATGCTATCACATCTAGTCTTTATATCGTAAGACATACGTCTATAACTACATTATCGCTATAGCCACTCCATGGTGATTTTTATTCTCTAGCTTTACGATATTTTCCACCAAACAATATCTCTCTAGGCTAAAACGTAGTGAATTACTCTTCCATATCAATGCGTTGACTGTATAATACGATAATTTACATTTATTTTCAAGCGAAAAATGTAATTTTTTTCATCGTTAATGTAAAAAAGAAGAGGACCTATACCTCTTCCATAATCTGATTAATTGTATCGATGACTCGACTTGTATTTTTTCCATCCGTATATACCATGTACTTTATTTGGAAATAAGACAATTTATCATAATCATAATTTTTAAATTCTAACGCCTTGACGAGTTGATCTTCATCTGTACATACAGGTCCTGGAAAATCATCAAAATCAATGTTCAATCCAATATTATGTTTATATTCTTTTACATCAGGAATGTAACTAATCATTGGTTTATTTAATAAAGAGTAATCAAATATTACGCTTGAATAATCCGAAATCAAACAGTCACTCACTTGCATCAATGTATACAAGTCTTCCTTATTCATATTCACTCCACCATTACATTGAATATCTCCAAGTAATGGATGAAATTTATATAGAACCACGTAATCTTTTACTTTTGTGAAATCAAAAGACTGAATTTTAAAACCATCAATAATGTTACCCCTAAAAGTAGGTGCATACAAACATAATTTCTTATCTTTTAATTCTGGATATTTCAAAAAGAACTCATCTCTTTCATTTCTATTTAATAAAGTATCAATTCTTGGCATTCCAGTTACTAACACTTGATTTGTATTTACCCCAAAAGCTTGTGAATATGGTTCCTTCCAATATTCAGCATTACATAGAACATAATCATAATTACGTACAGGATATTGTCTTTTAATTTGATTACCAAATTTTTTCACGGCTCCACACGCGTGCCAAACTTGTAGCACTTTGACATTGGTTGGTTTCATATGACTAATCACATAGTTATTGTCGTTTAAAATCACAAGACTTGATTTTTTTATTTCAACTAACTGTTTTAAACAATTCAAGAAATATTTAAAATCACCCCATAGATTTTTTTCAAACTTTAATAATATATAATGAATATCATACTTATTCTCGTGACGTAATTGTTTATCGATGAGTTTAAAATCACCTGACAATTCACTTTGTGTTAAACTAATAAAAGTAATTCGATTCTTTTTAGGATGCACATAAAAAGTTAAAACGTCCACGACCCATAAAGCAACATTTAAGATTATTTTGCTTAATCCCATTTTATTGCACCGCCTTATATAAAATATCTACTACTCTTTTAGAAGCATTTCCATCTTCATGATTATTAAAATAAAGATTAAAATCATTCAATTTAGAATAGTCATAAACTTCATTTTTTATATCCATCAACATTGTTTCTTCATCCATATAGATTTCGCCTGGAATGTCCTTATGAATATCTAAATAGAATCCTCTTAAGTCTGTCGCATATTCTTTTAAATCATACATATAGAAATAGATGGGTCTTTTCAATATCGCATAATCAAAGAAGACGCTTGAATAGTCCGTAACCAATACATCACTAATCACATACAATTCATTGATTTCTGCTTGAGCAGGAATGGAATACAAAAATCCATCTAATTCTGGATCATCTTTGAAGGTATTAATGATTAGATAGTGTGGCTTAAATACAACAATTGTATCTTCACCTAAAATTTCTTTCCATTTTCTAAAGTTTGCCTTCAATTCAAAAGTATATCCTGCAGAAACATAAGAATTATCTCTCCATGTTGGTGCATACAATACAATTTTTTTATCTATAGGCAAATGATACTTATTCTTGATCGTATCACATTCTTCTTTTGTTGCATTCGAAATAAAATCATTTCTAGGATATCCTGTTTCAATCAATCTTTCTCTATTGATTTTAAAAGATGTTTGAAAAACTTTCGTACAGAAGGCATTTGGACTGATCATATAATTGTATCTTGCGACATCTACATCATAGGAATGGCACATCTGTTCATAACTGACACCTGAACGATAAAATGTAGTATCTTCACTCACATCAATATCATGAGCTAATCGTTTTAATGGTGTTCCATGCCATGTTTGTAGGTAAACCTGATTTTCCTTTTTAAAGATATATGTAGGTAATTTGCAGTTCACTACCCATAATTTTGCCTTCGATAAATAATAGAAATAAGGAATGCTGAAATATTCCTTTATTTCAGCTCCCTCAATATGCAATTTTTTTTCTTTGTGATTCTTTATAAACCAAATAAAACGATATCCATCAAATCTTGGATCTTGTCTCATCTGTTCATAAATAGCTTTAGGATTATCCGAATAGCCACGACCATGGAACGATATAAATATGGCAAGCTTATCATCTACTTTAAATAAACGATAGGTTAATTTATATGCCAAGCGAATGCACTTTCCTGCAAACTTTTTAAATGGTCTTAAAAGCTTTATCAACATGGCTATCCTCTCCTTTTTTACTTAAATACTTCTTCTACAATATGCTTTGACGCATTTCCATCGTCGTAGCAACAGAAACGTTTGTAGAATTCTTCGTAACGTTCTTTATATTCTTCATTGATTTGATCAATATTCAAAATCGCATCCACAACTTCTTCACTCGTATACAATAGTGGACCAGGAACTTCTGTATTCATATCAATATAGAATCCACGTAATTGATTCTTATACTTTTCAATATCATATGTATAGAAAAGTACTGGTCGTTTCAAGTTCGCAAAGTCAAAGAATACACTTGAGTAATCCGTGATAC
>JAFEHB010001082.1_pt1 | contig 12597 bp, 4 predicted proteins | sample 9267121 | NCBI WGS metagenome assembly JAFEHB01 (sample SAMN17103336, study PRJNA684904) | human gut metagenome | isolation source: diarrhea sample from child under the age of five | host: Homo sapiens | place: South Africa: Mafikeng, Mafikeng Provincial Hospital | collected 2019-09 | reverse complement strand
CCACAAGCCGTTGATAGTGATGTCATGGGTGGAGGAAGTGGTGTAGCAATTCTTTGGAGCGTACGCAGAGAAACTTGATGAGGCTAAATGGTGGATAAGATTACTTAACAAATCAAGGCCCAAAAGGTAAACGTAAAACCAAGACGTTGTGAAAGAAATAGGGTACCCACAACAGACTTTCACTGTCTAGATATATGCCATGCTCGGCATACTAAGAAGAGCAGAGATTTTAACATCTCTGCTCCCTAGTTAATAATCCTTTAAACACTCATAGGGTTTTCAACCCTACGATTCTTGAAGACAACTTTTAGTCGACCCTATCTAATTGCGGAGTACCAAAAAAGGACTCGGACAACTATATGTCATCCGAGTCATAATCAGCTATAAACCATTTTGGAATATGATTCATTCTAAGAGAATAAATCTATTTAAACCATCCAAACTTGTTACGCATTATTTTTTCTTGTTGCGACGTTTATATCCAAATAATCCAAGTACAGCTGTAGCTGATGCAAGAGCAGTAGTTGCAAAGAAACCTACATGTGTACTAGTTCCTGTGTTTGTACCATTGTTTTTGCTAGGTTTTTCTGTTGGCTTCTGCACAGGTTTATCTGTTGGTTTTTGTTCCGGCTTTGTATCTGGTTTATCTGTTGGCTTTTCTTCCGGTTTATCCGCAGGTTTTTGTTCCGGTTTTGTGCCTGGCTTATCCGTTGGTTTTTGTTCCGGTTTATCCGTTGGTTTTTGTTCCGGTTTTGTATCTGGTTTTTCAGTTGGTTTTTGTTCTGAACCAGTTGCCTTAACCAAGTTTTTAACTGCTTTTTCTAATTTGGCTTTTGCTTCATCCACTTCTTCTTGTGAAACATTTGGATTTGCACTGACTTCATCAGCGTAATCTAAAACTTCTTTAAATTGTCTCCAAGATTCTGGTGTATAATCAGACTCATTTAAAGTCACGCTAGAAGCAATTACTTTAGTTAATTCTGTTTTATCAGCCTTAACTGTTAATCCATTAATAGCTTCATTTAATTTTCTATATGCTTGACTAATTTCTTCTGATGTAGAAGCTTCATTTTCAAATACAGCTTTAGCTTCTTCTAATGCAGTTTCGAAAGCATCCCAGCTTGCATCTGTATAATCCTCTGATTTTTTATCCTTAACTTGGTCGATTAATTCTTTTAGTTCTGGTTTATTAACCTTAACTGTCAATCCATTAATAGCATCATTTAATTTTCTGTATGCTTGATCTACAGATTCTGGTGTAGCATCTTCATCTTCAAATACAGATCTAGCTTCAGCTAATGCATTTGCAAATGCTTCCCAACTTTCTTCTGTATAATCCTCTGAATTTTTATTTTCAGCCTGATCAATCACTACTTTTAATTGTGATTTGTTGAATTTTAATTCTTCAATAGCTTTACTTAAGCTTTCACACGCCTGATTTACAGAGTCTTGTGAAGCATTTTCATTTGCAAATACAGATTTAGCTTCATTTAATGCAGTTTCAAAAACAGTCCAACTTTCTTCTGTGTATTCATCTTTGTTTTTGTTACCAGCTTCATCAATTAATGCTTGTAATTGTGTCTTATCAGCCTTAGCGGTTAATCCAGTCATAGCTGCACTTAAGTTTGCAAACGCTTGATCTACATCTTCCTGTGTTGCATCTTTATTAGCATTTACTTCATTAGCTGTTCCCAATGCAGTTGCAAATGTTGTCCAGCTTTCTGGTGTAAATTGTGCTTCATCTTTACCTGTAGCTTCTGCAATCAATGACTGTAATTGTGATTTATCAACCTGTTTTTTAGTTGTTAATCCCTTAATAGCTTCAGATAATTTATCTTCAGCTGCTTTTACAGTTTTTGGTGTAGATTTTTCAGACTTCAATTCATTTTCAGCATTTGTTAATGCCTCTGCAAAGACTTTCCAACTATCTGTAGTATAATCTGCTTCTTTTTTACCTTCAGCTTCTTTGATCAACGCTTCTAATTGTGATTTATCAACCTTAACTTTTAATCCATCAACAGCTGCTTTCAAGCTATCGCATGCATCTTGTACTGATTTCTGTGTAGCATCTTCAGTATCATATACTGATTGAGCATTTTTCAATGCTGCTTCTAAAGCTTTCCAGCTTGCTGAAGTATATTCATCTTTGTTTTTGTTAGCAGCTTCATCAATCAATGCTTTTAATTCTGTCTTATCAGCTTTAACTGTTAATCCATCAATAGCTGTTCTTAAGCTTCCACATGCATTGTTTACACTTTCCTGTGTTGCATTTTCATTTCCAAATTCAAATCTAGCAGCTTCTAATGCAGTTACTAATTTAGCCCAGCTCTTTGCTGTATAATCAGTTTCTGTTTTACCTTCAGCTTCTTGAATCAACGCTTCTAATTTTGATTTATCAACTTTCTTAGCTGTTAATCCCTCGATAGCTGCTCTTAAGCTTTCGCATGTTTGATCTACAGTTTTCTGTTTAGCGTTTTTATCGCTATTTACTTCTTTCGCTTTTTGTAATTCAGTTACAAATGTTGTCCAGCTTTCTGGTGTATAATCTGCTTCTTTTTTACCTTCAGATTCTTTGATCAACGCTTCTAATTTTGATTTATCAACTTTCTTAGCTGTTAATCCCTTAATAGCTTCAGTTAATTTATCTTCAGCAACTTTTACAGTTTCTGGTGTAGAGTTTTCTGAGTTTAATTCAGTTTCAGCATTTGCTAATGCTTCTGCAAAGACATTCCAACTTTCTGTTGTATAATCTTCTTCGTTTTTTCCTCTAGCAGCTTCAATTAACGCTTGTAATTGTGCTTTATCAACAGCCTTATATGTTAATTCTTGTATAGCTACATCTAATTTTTCTTGAGCATCTTTAACAGTTTCTGGTGTAGATTGTTCAGATTTATATTCGGATTTAGCTGCTTTTAAAGCATCTGAGAATGATTTCCAACTTTCTTCTGTATAGAACTCTTGTTTTCCATCATATGCTTTTGCGTTTTGAATCAATTCATTTAATCTTGTTTTATCAACATCCTTATATATTAATCCTTTAATAGCCTTATTTAATCTATCGTGTGCTTTCTTCACTGTTTCTGGTGTAGAATTTACATCTGTAGATTCAGTTTCAGCTTTTGCTAATGCATCTGAGAATGTGTTCCAACTATCTTCTGTATAGAACTCTTGTTTTCCATCATATACTTTAGCATCTTCAAGTCTCTGTTCTAGTTTTGATTTATCTGCTTTTAAACCTTTTAATCCATTTTCAAGCAATGCACAAGCTTCGTCTACTGCTTTCTGATTAATTGGATTATTTTGAACAATTTTTGCACCATCCAATGCATTTTGCATTAAATCCCAACTATCTTTTGTTATATACTCTTTTAATTCTGCTTTTTTCTCAGCTTGCTCAATCAATTCATTTAAGTGAGTCAAATTAATGTCACGATCTGGAGTTATTGGTTTATTAGAATCTACACTTGTTTTTACACCATAAGCTTCTAACTCAACGATATGATCAGAAGAAGATTTATTATTAGCCTGTCCATTTACGTAAACACGGATATAACGAGCAGTTGTCTTTTCAAATGGTATTTCCTTACCTTCTGCTGTTTCAGTATATAAATCGTCTTTTCCTTCACCTAAATTATGTACAGTTCCTGTTTTATCAGAATTGAATACTTGAGTTTTTTCTTTAAAATCTTCATTTTTACTTAATTCAATAACTGTTGGACCATAAGTTCTTTTATCGTCATAATAACGAGTTAAATGAATTTTGTTTAATTCATATTCGTCACCTAAATCTACCTGAACATATCGAGAATGGTTTGTTTTATTAGATGTATCAGCTAGCTCTAAATAATTACTTGTATCTTTCTTTCCATCGTTTAAATAACTAAATGGTCGATCTGATTTTTCAGATACCGCTTTTTCTTCAGTTACATCATAAGCAGAAATCTTAACTTTTTTATTTGTCTTAGAACTAATAACATTACGTTCAACATTTTCCTCTGGTTTTAATTCACCTACTTCATCAAAACCTAATCCTTTGTCATGTAAAGTAATATATTCAACATCTCCTGTTAAACCAGCACCAAATACTAAGTTCCCTTTTTGAACATTAGGATTTACTTTTGAAGCATCATATGTTGAGTTAACAAGTTCACCATCCATATAAAGCTTGATCATACCATTTTCTTCTTTAACAGCCGCAAATTGATGTTTCTTTCCATCTGCAATAATTCCTTCAACAGATTCTGTAACTGAACCATCATTTTGACGTGTCTTTTCAGTATGTTTTGAATTAACACTCATTCCATTAAAGTTGAATGTTAAATATCCATCACCATCAATACCAACAGTAAATGCTCCATCTTGTCTTGCAATTTCAGCATTTGTTTGAGTCGTATTGATTTCACCAGATACAGTGAATCCACGTGTTCCGTCTAATGCATATTTATTTCCTTTTTCAATTGGATTTCCATCTAATGTAGTTTTTCCAATTCCATTAATCAAATCTTTTGCATAGTAATCATCTGTGAATGTCGCATTTGATGATACATTGCCTACAACATCTTTTACTCCATCTACTTTCACTGTAACATCCGAAGTATCTTCTAACTCATTTTCTACTGTAAGTACTGCAGTACGTAAGTCAGCATCCAATTTAACATCAGTAACCTTATTTCCATCTACAGTAAAGTTACCTGCTTTTGGAGTTTGAATTCTTTCATCAAATGTAACACTTACCTTGTTTTTATCAGCATGCATTGACTCTATTGTTGCCGGTGTTCCATCTTGAGCACCATATTGAACAATCAATACTTCTTTTGGTTTTAATGTATAAGTCAATTCTGTGTTGTGAGATACAGCATCATTTGTTTGACGAGATTGGTCACCAACAACTACTTTTCCATAAACGTTTTTCACTCCACTTGAAACGCCTACTTTTTCATCTAATTTAAGAGTATATGTTTGCTCAACATTTTTAGGGTTACGGATTGAAACAATACCCTGGTTTCCATTCCAACAAGAATAACCATATACTTGTTCCTTTTCTGGATCTCCACCAAACATTTTTGATTTTTGAAGAATATCGAAATTATCTTCAATCCAATTTGCAGCTTCTGCATTTACTTGCCATTTTTCATTATCAAACATAGATGGTGAATAATAATATTCCCAGAATGCAGTACCACGAGTACCTAACATATACAAGTGTTCACGTAATTCATCTGTTGTATATTCAATTTGTCGACCCGGACCGCCTGGAACATTGTGAGCAGTTTTCGCATAAACTGGATCATGGTTATAGAAATATTTATTTGGTAACTGCCATTGATTTTTCGTAAAGAATTCGTAATAGTCACCATCACGGAATGTTAACATCGCTTTTTCATCAGTATCACCAGCTTTATATGAATATCCAGTATCACCAGTATTCTGCATCCATACACTATTTACCCATTGTACATGCCATGGACTTGGGTTAGTATATGAAGTCATGTTGATCCATAAATCTGGGCGATTTTCACGCATGGTTTCGAACATATCTGTCCAACGCTCATATGTTTCAGAAATTGTACACAATTTGTCTGTTGTTGTATGGGCATTAGACGAATTTGTTGATGGTTCTAACAACATACCATCTAATTTCCAATAGTTAATATCGAATTTATTTTGGTAATTAACAAAGATATCATTAACTAATTTATCCAAATAACGACCATCAGAAATGTTAATATCATTTCCAGAACTTTCATTTCGAGATCCTAAATTATTATTTGCGATATAATTTGCAATTTGACGTTCTGTACCGTATCCACCACGAGGACCTAACCATAAACCAAAGTTAGACCCCATCTTATTTACTTGGGAACTTGAATTATACAATTCATTAGGGAATTTATTAGCACTTCTATCAAAATCCCAGAACGAACTATAATTTGTCCATCCATCATCAACTACATAAGAATCTAATGGATTAACACCATATTGTGTAAAGCCTTTTTCAATTTCGTTGAAACTTTCCTGGATATTTGAATCAGTGATATCCTTCATATTATCGTACCAAGAGTTAAACTGTTGTCTAAATCCTGTTTTTGTAGCGATAGTTTCAATATATTCATAGAAATCAGACTGAACAACTTGATAATCTGTACTACGCGCAGCCCCTACAACAGCATCCCAAGTGATCATCTTTCCAGATTGACCGTTTGCGTTGTTATAGTTTTTATAGTTGTGGAACTGTCCATCGGACTTATCGTTTTCTACCACCAAATTCTTACCATAGTGATAACGAATAAATCCTTTTTTATCACGAACTTTATTTTCCGCTTGAGGGAATTCACATCCCCAATACATTGATCCAACATAATAAGGCTGACCTAATTCAAGATAATCACCTTTCATATTTGCCATATGCGGATTATCTTGTAATTCTTGAATTGTCCAATAGTTTGTATCTGTTGATTGGTTAGAACCATTACCTTTTACATCACTATCTTGAAAATTCATATTTTCTAAATCGATATATTTAATTTTAGCTTGTTCTGCCTGTTCTTGAGGAACTTCAATCTCTAAGTGTTTTCGCATGAAAGATTCTCCATCCTTCATAGAAATCACTTCTTTAATTGTATATTGAACATTACGAGCAGTTACAGGTTTGAATTTAAACGTTAATGTTTTATAACCATTTGCTTCACCAACCACTGGATCTCCATCAACAGTCAAGTTACTTGATTTAATCTGTGAAGCAGATTTTTCAGGGAATTGAGCCTTATCTTTATAGAATTCTAATTCTCCAATAGATGTAACATATTTGTGATCTTTTGTCCCGTAAGAACTTTTAACTACAAATCTTAAATATTGTGTATTAACTGCTTCATTAAAATTTGCATATTCTACTTTTGTTTTATTATCAGATTTAAAGGTACCTGATGCTACTAACGTACCTTTAGTACTATCTTTTAAATCCGCTTCTGTTTTACATGCATATACTTCATACTCTTTGATATGACCTGCTTCAGTTGGATTACCCTGATGCAAACGCTTATGGTAAGCCAATGAATTTATGCCTTCAAGCTTTTTACCAAAATCAATGTAAATGTTATGAGGCCATTCATAAGAATCTTTATCACCTGGATTGGCGTATTGTGAGTGATAATATGTACTAGCATCACCATCAAAAATCAATTGAGCGCTTCCATTAGTTCCTTCATTCGTTGCTACACTGTCAGCTTTTGCTTTCCATTTTTCTTTTTCTGTAAACTTTTGTTCGGGAGCTTTAAATCCAGCTGCTTCTTGAGAGTTCTCCATTGTTTCAATCACAAACTCTTCACTAGAAGCTGGTGTCATTTTAGTTTCTCCAGATGTGCGATAGTTTGTTAAATATTCAGTTTTTAGCTTACCATCTTTGATAGAGAATGTACGTTTTAAGTAACCGTTACCAAAAGTATAGTTATCTTTTTCTTGTGTTAATCCAACAGTACCATTTTTTTGTTCTGTGCTTAAGTCTGTTTCTTGAGCTTCAATATACGTATTGCTAAATGGAACAATAGTCCCAAATGCAGTACACAAGGCTACAACAGCTAATGCACTTTTGCATAATGAGTTATATTTCATGATTACATGACGAGGAATCCTAATTGGAAAATTAGGATAGGAATTGTCTTATGTCCTTTCTATTATTAGCTCGTCGCAATTCCTTTTTTTACGTTTCCTTAAAAAAAGCATCTAATCAAAATGATTGGGTGCTTCTAATATTCAATTCGAAAACGCTTACATTAGAATTATACATATTAGATATCCTTTGTATTTGTCTTTTTTAGTAATGTTTTGTCACTTTTTGCGAATTTTATGCAAGAAGCCTTAAATTTAGCTTAAATTTGAGTATTAAATTATAATACATTTTTCTTCCCCAAGTCGATTAAATTTTGATCATTAAAGCTTAACATTTAGAGATTTGTATCAGAAATAAAACAAAACGAGATTTTTAAATTTTCATTATAATGTAAAAAAATATATTAAACACGAGGTCAAAATGAAGATATTTGTTCAAATATGGAATGGTCATCTAATCACATAATCCAACAAAAAAGACAGAAACCATAAATTTCTGTCATTCATTTCTTATTCTACTTTCATATATTTCAAGCCACCATACTTAACTTGAAAACGATAAATACTATACTTTAATTTTAACCAATCTATATCAGAAATCGCATTATTCTGAATGCATTTAAATATAATATTTTCAGACTCTTTTAAACATTCCAAAGTCTGTGTCCACTTATTAAACTTTTCACTATTAGGTTCAACCGCCATGTCTATGACACTGTCATATTTAAGGTTGATTGTCTTATAGATTGCACGAATATTCTCAATAGTTGGTTTATCAATTTTATCAACATAATCTAAAAATCGCATAAATTGCCACTCCTTTACATCAAAATCCTATTATAGTCAATAGTTTCAATTATTCTAGTTTTTTGCTTTTTTTAACAAAATGAAAGTAATTTCACTTTTCAATTTATCTACATCCATTGGTTTTGAAATATGTCCATTCATTCCTGCTTCTAATGCTTTTCTCTTATCTTCTTCAAAAGCATTTGCAGTCATCGCAATGATTGGAATATTAGCTTTGTTTTTATCTGGAAGCTCACGAATCTTTTTCGTTGCCATATAACCATCCATAATCGGCATCTGAATATCCATTAAAATCAAATCATAAGTATTACTAGGTTTTTGAATCACTTTGCCAACACATTCAATACCATCATTCACCCAATCTACACTAATTCCACAACCCTCAAGAATAACTTGAGCAATCTCTGCATTCAATTCATTATCCTCAGCTAAAAGAATACGTTTTCCTTCTAATGATTGATCTGATTCTAGAACATTGTCATTTGATGTTTTAATATCTTCATCTATAATTTGATGCTCAATGGTAATTGTAAAACAGCTTCCCTTACCTAATTCACTCTTAACATCTATTGTTCCATTCATCATGTCTACCAATTTCTTTACAATCGACATACCAAGACCTGTACCCATGATGTTTCGAGTGTCTTTTGTTGTTTCTCGAGTAAAAGAATCAAACAAAGTTGGAATAAAACTTTCACTCATACCAATACCCGTATCTATAATCTCAGTTTTAAATTTAGCGTAGCCATCCCTAGTTGAAGGCATTTCCTGCACATTTATCGTAACAGTTCCACCATTTTGTGTATATTTAATTGCATTACCAACAAGGTTAACTAATATCTCTTTCACCTTGGTACTATCACACAATATATTTGCATGTTTAATGTCAATGCTAGTATTCATCTGAATCTCTTTTTCTTTGGCCATTGCACCAAATACATTCGAAACCTCTTCAATGATATTAACAATCACATCTGGCTTTTCTATCAATTCAGTCTTTCCACTTTCAATTCTTGCCATATCAAGCACATCATTAATAATCGACAATAGAAGATTTCCCGACTGTTCAATTTTTTTCTGATAATCCATTAGCTTTGGATCTATCAATTTCTCTTTCATCAATTGATTATAGCCAAGAATCACATTCATCGGAGTACGAATATCATGCGACATATTATTCAAAAAATCTGTTTTAGAACGATTCGCACTTTCAGCTAAGGTATAAGCTTCTTTTAATTTCTCTTTTTGAATTCGCTCCTTTTGAATTAAATCATCAATATTTCGCGTACCAATCACTGCAGCCCTAGTTTTATCTCTTTTCTTTACATAAGAAACCCGAGCCTGATAATACAATATACCCGTATCAGATAGATATTCGTATGTCATTGAGAAATCTTCATTTTTAGATTGCAGCCTCTCTAATGAAAGTTCATCTAAAAAACTTTGTCTTGTTTCTTCTGATACAAGATTCTGGGCATAAGCTGGTAAAAAATCAACCCATAAATCATGATATGTTCTGCAAAAATCAGATATACGCTTTCCATCTTTTCCTGCTTCTCTAAAGGAATAAATTTGACCATTCTCCAAATCTAGTAATAATACTGAGAAATAATCTTTTCCTATTCCTTCAATAATTTCTCTTTGAAGCTCTAGAACATTTTCTTTCTTTCGAACCTCATCCATTGGTCTAAATCCCATCACAAATTTAAAATGATGTTTATCATCATATAAACGAATAGCTCTAGCATATAATGTTTCATACCCAGCCCTATTTGGCAGAATCCTATACTGTATTTCTACACTATCCTTATTTTTCAAAGCATCCATAAAAGGTATCGGAGAAAGAATTTCCATAAAATTTGGAAATGACTCTTTTACAAGAACATTTTCATAGAAATTACGTAAACTATACATATAGTTTTTATTGTCCCCTATGAATAAATCATCAATTCCATTATCGTTATACACTTGGTCATTATTCTTTACAACAACCATTGTATTCTGCATTAAATCCCCCATAATTACAGTTGTATAATCCATAGTTAAGGCCGTCATCATCTGATTACGCTCTTCTTCTTTTTTTTCTTTATCTCGCATAAAATCAGAAACATCCGTAATATTTCCCTGAAAAAAGAAACCACGCTCAGATTTTAAAACTGAATATGAATTGGACACCCAATGATATCCATCTTTCCCAATCAATCTAATAATGATATCTTTACAAGAATCTGTCTTGTATGTATTTGAAGCAATTAATTTATCTTCTAATAAATGCTTTTTATCATATGGATGCAGCATATTGATGAACTTATTATCAAAATTTTTCTCTATTTCTTTTCTTGTCCATCCCAATGCATCTAAAAAATTATCACTCAAAAAAAGGAATGGATATCCCTCATCTGCAGAACACCTATAATACCCGCCAAGTAACCTACACACTTCATCTAAATCCATATTTAGTGGATTTATGCTTCTTGGCCTTTTTATTGAATTCATTATTCGTTTTAAAATTTGCATGATCAACCCCGAAAATTTAACCCTATATTTCTCATTATCACATTATAATCTGTTATTAAAGCCCTTACATATAAAACTAAAATCGATTATAACAAGGAATATAACATTTGTCATTAAAAACGAATAATCTTTTAAGCGCAACTAATTAATGCAAATAAATATTGAAATGATTAATTTTTTTACAAATATGAGTTATTAAAAAAGACCTATTTGAAACAATCAAACAAGTCTTATTCAAATTTTTAATCTTCTTATCCAACCTTATAAAATTGTGGATTATTAAAATCACCATATTTCCATTCGCCATCTTCCCATACAAACGAACAAGTAATATCCGTCTGATTTGTAGAATCATCCAAAGAACAATAACTATTTAACCTCACCCAAAATTCATCATCCGTTTTATTGGTGATTTCTCCTACTGTATATGTAGATCCTATATCGCATATACATATTACTTTATAACATTAATATTTAGCTTTGAGTTTCAAATGATACGTATGAATTGAATGTTATTGGTTTTACCACAAAATAATTCTAATTGGTTAGATTTTCTTTTTTTTACAGTTGGAATGTTATTTTTATATGCTATAATCACTTTGTTAGACAAGCTTTAACGCGTAATGAATCTCAAGTCCATATTTCTTATAATATCTTGTCTAATTTCCGTCATGGGAACTAGCACTTCCTACACTCATTTACGCTAGTTCTCTCCTATGTCTCATTATAATGATTTACTTTCAATGAAGTAGATCATTTTTTATTTAAGCACAAGAACAGCCTTGATAAAGCATTTATATAAAAGGACATTGTTACGAATTTGTATATGAATAGTTGGATTGTCTATTCCTGGTATATGTAATTTGTTAATGCATTTCAAAAAATGGATATGATATAATTTTTAGGTAAAAGGGTGATTTATATATGGGACGTGAGTTGTTTTCAGACTTCTTTATACAATATGATGTGCCAGTCATTCGTATAAGAAGACATACATTATTGAAGATTGATGATGCGAATGAAGAGAATATTTATATTTTAAAAGATGGAATTGTTAAAGTCAGTGCTTTAATGCATGATGGGCGTGAATTCAACATTACCTATTTAAAAGGATTTGATGTGATTTCTATGTTCAAAGATGCAGTGAGCAAAAGTGATTTTTCTTCTCTACTGATACGTATTGAAAGTGATGAAGCAAGTTTTTATCGAATCTCAAAAGAATTGTTTATGGAGTTTGTAAAGAAAGATCCAGAATTACAAGAATATGTGAATTCATATTATCGCAGGAAATTATCAGAAGCAATTTCTAGACATGAATTAATGACGATGAATGGTAAGAATGGTGCTGTATGTGCTTTTCTATACTATTTGGTTACTATGTTCGGAAAACAAGTGCGTGATGGGATTTTGATTGATTTAAAAATTACGAATGATGATATTGCAGGTTTTTGTGGTATATCCACACGTAATAGTGTCAATCGTATTTTACGAGGATTAAGAGAAGAACATGTCATTCGTACATTGTATAATAAGATATTGGTTTTGGATGTTGAATATTTAAAACAATATGTTGATATTAAGGTGGATTCGTAGATTCGCCTTTTTAAATACATAAAAATTGGATAATAGAAATCAAGTAAAAATCAAAAAAATATCAATGATTTTTCA
>JAFEHB010001075.1_pt1 | contig 12642 bp, 9 predicted proteins | sample 9267121 | NCBI WGS metagenome assembly JAFEHB01 (sample SAMN17103336, study PRJNA684904) | human gut metagenome | isolation source: diarrhea sample from child under the age of five | host: Homo sapiens | place: South Africa: Mafikeng, Mafikeng Provincial Hospital | collected 2019-09 | reverse complement strand
AATTTTATGTGACGAGCCTACTGGTGCTTTAGATTCAAAGACAAGTATGAAAATTATGAAAATTCTCCAAGAGATCTCAAAGTCAACAGAAGCGGCTGTTGTAATGGTAACACATAATCCAAAATTTGAAGACTATGCTGACCGAGTTATCAGACTAAAAGATGGTCAGATCGAGAGAATTTATGATAATCAAAATCCAGCGGTTGTAGAGGAGGATTAATCATTGAAACTATTAAACCGAAAGCTTTTCCGTGATATTAAGCATAATTGGGTCCAATTCATGTCCGTCTTTTTAATGGCAATGCTTTCTATTATAGTGTTTGTTGGTTTGCAAGGTGCATGGCATGGATTACAAGTTAGCTTAAATAATTATCTAAATCAAAATCAATTACCAAACTATTGGATACAAAGCCAATATATTACTAATAATGATAAAAATAAATTACTGGCAACTCAGGGAATTAAAAAAGTTGCTACCGGAACTAGATTACAGGTTACACAAAATAACCATTATTTAATTATCGAATCTTATCAAAAACCAATAACTAGTTGGCATCAGATTAAGGGAGCTAAGTATAATAGTCAAAGTAGTAATGGTATCTGGCTTAATAAGGAATATGCAAAAGCTAATTCAATTAAAGTTGGTGATACGCTCCCAGTAACTTATAATAGCAATAAGTTCAACTTAAAAGTAAAGGGAATTATTCAAAGCCCTAACCATATCTATTTCACAGGAACACAAGATTTTATTGCTCCAAATTATTCCAATTATGGTTATGCGTATGTCTCGCCAAATACCCTTTATGGAAAGCTAGGTTATCAAGGACAGCAAAATATTGTAGAGATTACTGGCACACACACAAACTTTAGGCAAGTAAGTGAAAAGATTTTTGGTAAGAGACTATTAACTTACTATAATCGACAAACTTTATCCGATATTTCAACGGCTACAGATCGAGTAATCGAAATTAGAAATCTATCATACCTTTTTTCATTTATCTTTGTTTTACTAGCAATTTTAGCCATGTATACAACTATTCAGCGACTAATTAAAAGTCAGATAGGTGAAATTGCGACACTCAAAGCCCTAGGTTTTTCTAATATTCAGATTGAAAGTCATTATGCAAGTTTTGGACTTATTGTCGGTGTGCTCGGAACAATTGTTGGAATTATAGTAGCTCCATTAGTTTCTTGGTTTGTTCTAAATTCGCAAAGGAAAATGTTTTCGCTGCCAAGCTGGCAAATATCATATAATTTTTCTGCCCTGTTGGTAATGATTATCATAGTTTTAATCTGTGTATTCTCAGCTTACTTTGCAGCTAGAGGTGGCACTAAAGGGTTACCGGCTATTTATTTACATGGGACAACAGAGAATCAAGGAAGAGAGGTATGGCTTGAACATTGGCATGGATTATGGAAACACTTAACGTACACAAGTAGGTGGGGCCTTAGAGATGTTTTTATTAATCGAACGCGAACATTGATGGGAATTGTTGGAGTAGCTGGTGGAATGATGCTTACAATTGCTGGTATTGGAATGCCACAATCAATGAACCATCTAATTAATAAAACATATAATAATGATTACTCGTATCATCAGCGCGTAAATGTCAATAATATTAATTCATTCAAGCAGTCACATCCACAAGCTAAACAATGGCTTCAAGTTAATCAAGCACATTTTAGTCCTGATGACGGTTATAACCGATCACTAATTATCGTTGACCGTGGACAATTTGTTAATGTCAAGACAACAGAGGGTAAGCATATTCAAGATGGTGGTTTATATGTTACTCACGGTTTTGCACAAAGAGCTAAGATTCATAAAGGTAATCACCTTAAAGTTAAGACGTTTGGAAGTGATAAACAGTATACTTTTAAAGTTAAGGGCATAGTTAATTCAGAGACCAATCAGGGTGCTTATATTACCGCTCATACCTGGCAAAAGGCTCACGGTTTTTATCAACCATCAATATTGCTAACTGGTAAAAACTATCAACATAGTAAAGAAAATACCACTTCTATTGTTTCGATTAATGAACAAAAGAAGAATGCTCACAACTTTATTAATAGTTTAATGAGTATCTTCGCATTGATTATTTTCTTTGGAGCTTTGCTCATTATTATTGTCCTTTATAATCTTGGTTCATTAAGCTTTATTGAAAGAACAAGAGATTATGCTACTCTTCGTGTCCTCGGTATCCATAAAAAAGAATTACAGGAACTAACGTTAATTGAAAACCTCATTACGACTCTCATTGGTTGGGTTGTTGGTATTCCCGCGGGTATTTGGTTCTTAGGTCGATATGTGGATACTTTCTCGACAATTAATCTAGAGTACACCAGATATTATAACTGGCAAACAATCTTGCTTGCCTCGCTCTTTGTTTGGCTATGTTCACTATCAACAACACTCTTCATTAGCCGCAGGATTAAAAATATTGATATGGTACAGGCATTAAAAGGTGTGGAATGATTTTATATCTATATATTAGTAATTGATCTACAGTAATTCTCACTGTTATAGTTAAGTATAATCGTATTTAAGATAATTAAATTAATAGAGTCAGTGTAGACAATGAATAAGCGATCAAATAATACTAGTAAATGGATATTAGCGATAATCGGTGGAATAATTCTATTACCTATCGTGCTCACAGTATTATTCATAATGTCTATTAGAATACATTCCTCCTACGTAGATTCGCCAATGTATAGATCTAAACAGGTTAGATATTATAATAAGAAATATCAGAGGAGGATCCAAAAAATATTCACAGATAATGGTTTTAAAGGTAAAGCTAAGATAACAAATTACTATGCTGATCATACAGAAGCAGGTACTGACGGAGACGTCCAAGTAACATATAGCGAGAAAGTTAATGGTAAAATATTAAGATTACCCGCAATTTTTGATTTAAATAATGGCTTCTTGGATCAAATAAAATGGACAATTGATTTGAGAAAAGATATTCCTGCAATGCAAGATAATCTTTTAAATACTAAAAATATTTCCCCAAATAGTAGTTTTGGACTAAGAAAAGATGTCAATCGAGAAGTCACATTGGTTCGTAGAAAGCTTAATCCTCAATTAATTAGTAAGAACAAACAGCCAATTGGGAAGGTCGGTAGTATAAGTTATAAGTCGAGTAACCCATATAGCAACTATGCAGACAGTCGGAATACTATCAAACAAATGATCTTAAATAATCAAAACTCAGGAAAACCAGTTGGTGGATTCTATGATCTAGACTTAAAAACGCTACTGGCCAGTCATTATGGATGCTTGAATATTAATGTTGAAACGAGTAGTGAAAAGAAATCCTCATATATTGCCAATCACTTACAATCATATAATTTTGACGGCCTATGGGACGGTGAGTATTGGATTACCTTTACTATTAAAACTTCTCATACTATCGACAGTTCCATGTTTGGATCAAGATTATTGAAGGTCGTTAACGGTAAAGTTATTGATGTGAAGGATGATAGTTGGACCTCATCAAAATAATTCTGAATATAACTAAGACTTGATTTTAGTACCACCGGAGTCAATCCTTTTTATGGGAATAAGGTAACACAAAAGGCTTGTACTCAAGGTAAATTGGAATTAAAAGTAGCGGGTGATCGATGTATTTTTTACGTCGGTCACCCGCTTTGTTATGTCTTCAGACCTGGTTGAGTACGCTAAAGCGTACAAAATCATAACCACCCGTAAAACGGGTGGTTTGCTCCACGGCTTATAGCCGTAGAATAAAGATGGAGAAGATAAAAGAAGGGAGGCTGGGAAAAAAGTCTCAAGACTTAAAAACCGTTAGAAATCACGTTACTAAAAACGTTGATTCCTAGCGGTTTTTAATATAACTATTTTCTAAAATTCATTTGAAAATATAGTTTTTTCCCAGCCTCCCTAAATATCATAAAACCAAAAGATATTATATTTTCCTATTTACCAAAATTTAAATTTTAGGTGTATTAATTTGATGGAGTTAACCTTTTCATGATCTCTTTTTGAGGAAAGAAGCTAGCTGAGTAAATCCCAAAAACGAAACAACGGCTAAAAGAATCGTCCCTAGTACCTCTTGCTTGGTATCTTTCTCATCTCCAGTTTGAGGAAGGCGTTTTTCATTAGTTGATTGGGTTACGGTAGAAGTCTGCCGTACCGCTTTTACAGGGCTAAGTTTTGTTGGTTCAGGTACTTTTTTTAGCCCCGTCGATTTATCCGGCTCATTTGGCTCCGCTGGTTTATTTGGTACTATCTCTTTAGCAACCTTTACTACCTTGGCTAAATGCCACTCAGCACTTGGAACCTCGGGAGCTTGCGGTTTTTCACCCGGCTTCTCATGGTCAAATTCTGGTTTCGGTGCGGTTGGCGATTTAACAGTTTCCGATTTCGAAATCGTGAGCTGGTTGTATTCAACATTCGCAGTCGGCTTAACAGGTTGTACCGGTGGATTACCAGGATCTTGCGGAACGGCAATCGATGAATTGATGTTAAACCAGTAAGAGGTGTTAAAGTCTGGCGTATTACCGCTGACATCAAATTCAATATAGTCCCCGGTTAGCTTCATCGCCCCAGCCCCGTAGTACTTATTTACCGGCCACTTGCCGTCGTTGGCGCTTGGCACATCATCCCATCCAACGGTTTTCGACGCCGCAACCCAATTCTGGGCCCCGCCATGGGCTAAGATATATTTATTATTGGTAATGTCTGAATCAGAAGTGTAGAAGGTTTCGCCCGTCTGCTTATTTACATATCCGTGCATATCATCAGCATCAAACTTTGCGCCTTCGGAAATCCTTTGGTTACTATTGACCGAGTAAACCCAGCCATTCTCATTAGGGGTTACTGACGAACCAGGAATGCCCACAAATTCATTATTACCAATGTTAACCCTTTCCAGGTGGTTCATCTGAATGGTTTCTTGCTGCCCACTATCGCTAATGTATGGAATGGTCGTGTAGTGGTTCAAGGATGCTAAGCTCAAAACGGCCTTCCCGTCTGAGGTATCAAACTTATTACCGTCGCTACCATAGAAGGCGATTGTCATCTTAACTCGTAAATGATTATTAGGGTCGGTGGAGTTGCTTCCCACCCAGATGGTTTCGGTTGGGTCGTGCATAATCTGAGCCATGACTTCATCTGTGCCGTCAGATGAGCTCTCCAGTTCATACTTATAAACGACATGATCAATCGGCTTCCCATTGTACGTCGCCCCGGTAAGGTTGTGGTAGGTGACGGTCACCGGCTGGCCCTTTTTTAAGACGATCCAAGTATTCTCGGCTTCTCCATGAGGATTGTTCTGCTGGTAAGCTGTTTTATTGCCACTGGCATCCTGCATGGCATCAAGAGCTGCTTTATCAAAACGGCTAATGACGTCTTTGCTATTAAGCTGATCCGATACTTCCTTCGTCATGTAGATATCGGCCCCTTCAATCGTCATCGTCGCATCCTTTTGCTGTTCAAAAACCAGGCCTTGCGCGGCCACTACTGCCCCGGCCCCTTGCGATTCCGCGGCTTGTTTTTGATATTCCTTAAAGGCCTTGTCCTCTTCATCCCACTTCTTTTTCTGATCAGCGTAGACGGCCATTTGCGCTTCATAGTTACTAAGTGCCTGCTGGTATTCAGTGATTGCCTTATTGATCGCCTCTGTCATCGTGGCGTACTTGCTCAAAGCATCAGCACTACTATCAGCTTCGGATGAATCGTTCTGGTTAACAGTCATGCCCAGCTGCTGGGCTTCCTTAATAGCCTTCTCCAGTTCGGTTGGTAATTTAACCGTCGCGCTAGTTACCGTTTCTTCATTCCCATTACTGCTCGTAGTGGTTTGGAAAACATCGGTTAAATTACTATCGTTCTTAAAGTCAGCAAGGTTTTGAGCATTTCTTTCTTTGTAGCGCTGGTATTCCGCTTGCTCCTGATTGTACTTTGCTAACGCCTGTTCATATTCTTGCTTAGCAACCTGGTAGCTATTAACCGTATCGTTGTATTTCTTCAGTGAATTCTGGAAGGCTTGAACGGCTTGCTTATAATCACTGGTTGTCTTGTTAAGATTGTTAATTTGGTTAGCGTAGTCATTACCAGCCGCCTGAACATTGTCATACGTTTGGTCGGCGGTCTGGGTCGTCTTTACGCCGGCAGCATTGGCCTTATTAACTTCTGAATTAAGGGACGCCGCTTGATCATTGGTGGATAAATTGGTTTTGGGATCTAACGTTCCGGTCGTTGTCGTGGTGGTCGTTGTCCCCTGGCTATCCTTCGTGGTGGTTGTTGTGGTCGTCTTATCAATTAAGTTACCGTCACTTGCCTGATTACCGGCGACCCTGACATCATCCGTAGAAGCCGAAGACGACGCACTAGCCCCGCTGGTTTGAACACTGGCAGCGTTGCTAGTATTACTTTCCGAAGAGGTTGCGGCGTGGACTTGAGGCGAACTCAATACAAAAGGAAACAGGGCAACCGACGCTACTCCAATGCTGAGCTTCCTAAGCGAGTAACGCGTAACCTGTTCCCGATACTTTTCCTCTTTTAAGCGATAATTCTTCTTCCCCATAATAATGTCTGCTCCTTTCTAAAAATCCGATTCTACATTGTCTAACTAATCAGCAACCGTAATACGTAATATATGATCAGTAGTGGAAAGGTTCTTGTTCTTTTTATCAGAATCAGTATTTGTTCAACTATATTTTATGATATTTTTTCATCAAGTTCTATCCAAAATAAGTTATTTTTAATTAAATTGGGTACACTCAAATTTAACAATTAATCCTATATGGTTTAATCAGGATCCACCGTATATTTGAAGAGGATTCTATGTATTTAGAGATAATTTATGTTATAATTTAAGTGTCTAAACTAAGTGTACCCTAAATGGATAATAAACATTATACTAGGAACATAGGGAAAAAACAAGATTCTATTGGGCATGGTAAGCGATTCTTGAATCTGTTAGAAAATGTCCAATTTGAGTGTCTAATCTATTACCAATAGCATAGGGTAAATTTTCGAGAGGAGAAGTAGTGATGAAAATTGGATATGCCAGGGTTAGTTCAACTGATCAGAATTTATCGCGTCAAATCAAATCACTTAAAAAAGCTAAGTGTGAAAAAATATTCGAAGAAAAGCAATCGGGGAAATCAACCGAAAATCGACCAGAATTACAGGCCGCCATTGCGTATGTTCGGCAGGGTGATACATTAGTTATTTCGTCCTTGGATCGCTTGAGTCGTAACTATGATGATGCTAGTGATATCATCAAGCAGATCAGAGACAAACAAGTTAAAATGGAAGTCTTAGATGCGCCATTTCTGTCTATGCGAACCGGCGATTCAGATATGGATAAATTTATGTTTGACCTATTGACCAAGCTGCTAGCTTATATGGCCCAGACGGAGAGAAAGAAAATTCGCGAGCGTCAACGACAAGGAATTGAAATTGCCAAAGCCAATGGGAAATATCGGGGAACTCGTCCCGCCTATGCCGCAGACGCACCTAATCCACAAAAACGATTTATTTATCGTTGTATCGTTAATCAGTTAAAAAACAAAGCAGCTGGTGCTCCAATTAGCTATCGTGCGATTGCGGCTGAAACTGGTGTATCGGCGCAGACAGTGATTAATATTAAAAATAGGTTGGTATAGCTGTTAAATAAGTGCTATCCCTCACGATTAGATAGCATATGATCATAGGTTATATTGTTCCGCCACTTTCAGCTAATTTAAAGTACTAAAAAATAGCCCCTACTTAACCACTTGGCTAAAGTAAGGGGTGTGTTTTGGCATTCTTAAAGTTCCATTTATCACATATGGTCCCTAAATTTAAAAGAGAGTCTTATTAGTAAAGGATAGAGTGTAATTTTTACAGATTACGTAGTAGTATACTTAAAAGGACAGTCTTCAATATGATCGTTAATTAGGCCTACCGCTTCAAGAAAGGAGTAGGTTGTTACTGGCCCCATAAATTGAAAACCTATTTCTTTAAACTCTTTTGCTAGGTTTCGAGATAGTCTATTTTGGGTCGGTATATCAGTAAACTGTTGAGGGTGGTTAATGATTGGCTGTGGAATTAAGGTTGTTAGTACTGTACACAATTGGTGCCCTTCACGGTGCATTTTAGTCATTACACGAGCATTATTAATGGCGGCATCAATTTTTCGCTGATTACGAATGATTCCTCGGTTTTTAAGTAATTGCTTACGTTGATTACTGGTAAATTTTGCAACCCGCTCCACATTAAAGCCTGCAAAGGCTTGTCGAAAATTTTCTCGCTTATCCAAGACTAATTGCCAACTAAGTCCCGATTGAAAGGATTCTAGAACCATCATCTCATATAAGTAATTCTCGTTGAGGTTCAGCTTACCCCATTCGTGATCATGATACTTCGTAAGGAGTGGAGCATCATCGTTTTTCGGAAAGCAGCGTTTCATTTAATTCCTCCTAATAGTAATTTTGATCAATCAGAATTTGAACATAAAAAGGGCATCTTTTCAGATGTCCCACCGGTTCGGATAAGTAATCGACTGACTTGATTTATACATCAGCATCATCGTACTTGTATTGTTGCTACTTTCTAAGAAGCAACTAAAAAACTGATTAAGTCCATTAACATTTCAGCAAAACAAATCAGTGCCTGTCGCGTGTGACAGGTGTTTTTGTTATTCTTAGAGTTATTTGAAACTATTTTTATTTAGGGCAAAATCTAGAGCTATTGCAATTATAATTAAGCATCCTGCAGTAATCCAACCAAGTTTAATAGCTGTTGCTAGTTCATGAGACCACATGTTTAAAAATACTGAACCTGTTGCTGTACCCATAGCAATAGCAACATTTTGAACCATTCGTTGGAGTGAACCAATACTACCCTGTGAAGTGATATCAGTAGTTTTCATAATTACAGATATGTTCGCCGGTTGGAAATAGCCACCACCTACACCATAAATAAACAAACAAATTGTAACTAAAATATATGGTAAAGATGTTTGATATAGGCTCAAGAGTAGTAATGAACAAAGAATAATAGATAATCCGACTTTAGAAAAGGAATTATCTTTCAAACCATTATTATGTGCACTAGATATTCTAGAAAATAAGACTAGACCTATAGGTGCACCTAGTACCAGTATACCCGTCAATCCTGAATTTAATTTAAAGACGGTTTCAAACAAATAAGGTGGCATAAGAAAGATTATGGCTGAAGCAAAACCAAAGGCAATCGTTTCATATAGATATACCAGTAGCGATTTATTCTGAATAAGATTTATTACATTGACAACAGGAGTTTCTTTATTTCTTTCTACTTTAAACAAGATAATTACAGCTATTAAACTAGCAATTATTAATGCTGTCCCAATAATACTATGTGAGCTTAGCAATGACAATCCACTAATAAGCAGTATCACAAATAGTCCATTAGTAAGACTTCCAGGGTAATCAATGTGTTTAGCGTATTTATTCTCAGAGATATTTGTAATTAATTTGTGATTACAAATGAGTCCCAGAAGGACGAACGGAATGTTTAACCAAAATATTCCTCTCCAACTATTTAATGATAGTAGCAATCCACCTAATGAAGGACCAAGTACAGGTCCGACACCAATCATAATTCCTAAAACTCCGATAGCAGAACTGGATTTTTCAGCAGAAACTAAGGTAGTGATTAAAGAGGCTGATGTTGCTTGTAATGCAGCTGCACCAATACCTTGGAAAATTCGAAACATAATTAACATTTGAACATTAACTGAAAGTCCGCAAAGTAATGAGCTAAGCCCAAAAATTATCAGTCCAATATACGAGAACGATAGTTTACCAAATTTATCACTAAGTAGTCCAAAAGGAAGAATAAAAACAGCAAGGCTAATAGTATAACCCGTAACTGCAATAGCAGCAATGTCTGCTGTGGTTTCAAAGTAAGACTTTAAAAATGGTAGTGCAACATTGATAATCCCTGTATCTAATGTTGATAATAACATTCCTATGCCAGCAACTATAACGACTAAATTATCTTTAGTTCTTATATTCATAGCGTATTCTCCAGAAAGAATGAAAGTCTACCATCTTTTAATTTTAACTTTGCTTTACTGGTTTGGCTCCAACTAACACTATTTACCTTGAATACATTATCGTTAATTTGGACGTAAGCATTGCCAGGAGCGCAAGCTTTTAGTTTTGCTAATGCTGATGATACAGTATCATTGTTGGTAATTGTTTTATCTTCCTGTGATGGGTTGCTATGATAATCTCTTTTCGTCATATCTTGCTTATGGGTTTTAAGTGGTCCCTGACAAATTTGATCTAAAACATAATCACAATCTTGAACAAAATCTTCGGCTGTTTCCTTAGTAATACCTTCAGGGTAAACTGCTATATTTACATCATGATTCAAGCTGTAAGTCATTTCTGCAACAACTTCTGCCTTATTTTTTCCAATATGTTGCAGATCAGCACCCATTTGCCTATTCATATTTGAAATATCAAATGTATCTGGGTCTGCCAATTTTAGATTTCGAACACCCATTCGAACTAATCGTTGTGCAAGTTGTCCTCCTATTCCGCCAGTGCCTGCTATTCCAATTACAACATTTTTCAATTTTTCTTGTCTATTATGTTGTTCCTGTTTGGTGTCACCGAGCCAACCCAAACTACGATTTACTCTTTCCCAATACATCTCTTCGTTTGGGACTGCTGTGTATTTTAAGTGCTTTTTGTCGTGAATCATTATATTAATCCTCCTTGTTAGATTGTGCTAATTATGTTAACTTATATTTAATTAACGATCAATCGATTCAAGAAATATCGAATCAAGGAGGACAAAATGACTATTAGGATAAACTTTAGCAAATACTCTACTGTAACAGACGAGACACTAACTCAAAGATTTCAGTTTGTTTATTCACCACTGAATGAACTTCTTAGAAGTCTTCATGTCTTGATGAATCCTAGGCATCATGGGTTAGTTGTAGATTGGGCCTTAAAGACAATGGAACAATTAGATAAAGAGGATATTGATAATTTGTACTATTTTAGTCCTGTATATGAATTAGGTGTTCCTCCCACTGTACTTTGTAATTTTCAATACAATGCTAGTAATCTAAAGGATGAACTATCCATGCTTCGCGCTTTTCTTAGTAGGCAAAGTAATGTAAATGGACTAATTAATGAGTTATCCACCTTAAATCACGATAGAAGTAACACGTTTATTCCAAATTTAGCTAAAGGTCTTGAATGGCAGGATTTTTCTATTAACCGGAATCCATTACTTATAAAAGACCTTAGTGGTAACCCGCAAACTGTCATTAACCGTTTTTTTAAATTTATCGTTAAGTATAATGACAATGTTTTTTCTGCGGTTTGGGAAAAAGCTAATATTAAAAAACTCTTATTTCAGGAAATTAAGATACGGGCGAACTCAATTAATATTCATGGTATTCGAAGTACTATAGATGAATTGCAAGTAGCTCGTATGCACTGGAAAAATGATACTTTAATTATTAATAAGCCTTTTGAGAGAGAAATTGATCTTAAAGATACTGACACAATTATGCTCATACCAAGTTTTTTTACTTGGCCTCATCTATTCGTTGATACATTTAAAAATGGAGTGGTCATTACTTACGGACTACAAAAAAGAGCAGATCTAATTTATACACCAAAAGAACTATTATTAACTTTTAAGGCTCTTAGTGAACCGACCAGACTTCAGATCTTGAAAACCGTTTCGAAGTCACCTTGCACTACACAAGGACTGTCACAGCTTTTATCACTAGGTACCTCCACTGTATCCAGGCATTTACAAATATTAAAAGAAGCAAATTTACTAAAAACTACAAAACAAAAAAAGTTCGTTCTTTATCAAATAACAAATAGAATATTTGAGTTAGTTCCTAATTTTTTAGATTTTATGAGAGATGATAACAAATGAGAGTCGTTAATAGTGCACTTACCTGTAATAAATGGTTGACTGTTAATGAACTGTCAAAAGTCTGCCATTTAAGCAGAGAAGAAGTAATAAGTCAACTTCAGTGTGATAAAACTATTATTTCATTACAATTTTACGGTAGATGGTATTACAAAAATAAAATGAGCTACAATGTAACGAAATTAGGTAATGCCAGTAATAACATGTTGAATAGTAGAAATACCATTAGTAATTTAGGAATTGCAAGAACCTGTTTACATCATCTTGGTGGAAAACTAGGGGTCACTATTTTTAGGCATGCTGAGCTTAAACATCTAATCTTCACTTCTGATAAAGTTAACTATTCTTTTACTGAAAAAGGGGAAAATATATTCAGCAAATTTTGTAAAGTAAATCAAACCACCGTACCCTGTTGCTTAGATTTCTCGGAGCGAAATTTCCATTTTGGAGGAAGAACAGGAAATGATCTTCTAAATTATTTATTGGAAGACGATTTGTGTAAGTTAACCGAAAGTCGAAAAGTAGAACTTTGTAAAGAGCCTGCTAGTATTGTTCAATCGGTTTTTACCTAAATTAAGTTACGAAATAGAACTTTTAGTTTGATCGTTTAAGCGCATTTGTACAATTTTAACGTTCCAAATTGAAAATTGTTTACCAAATAAAATAACGATAACTGGGCCTAGAATAAAAAGTGTACAAGTTAAATAGAGACTCTGATTTAGTATAAT
>JAFEHB010000042.1_pt3 | contig 12699 bp, 9 predicted proteins | sample 9267121 | NCBI WGS metagenome assembly JAFEHB01 (sample SAMN17103336, study PRJNA684904) | human gut metagenome | isolation source: diarrhea sample from child under the age of five | host: Homo sapiens | place: South Africa: Mafikeng, Mafikeng Provincial Hospital | collected 2019-09 | reverse complement strand
CTTGTATTGTTGTATTTGTACAATGAAAACTAAATAAGGAGGTGCTCCTGTGGCAGGCACAATTATCGGTGTTATTGTCGCTGTGGTAGTCACGCTACTTATTGCAGTTCCTGTTACTTGCAAGGTTGCTGTTGACAAGAAAGTACGCAAGGATGCGGAAATCATAGGTACAGCAGAGGATAAGGCAAGGAATATTCTTGATGAAGCATTGAAAGCAGCAGAGACCAAGAAACGCGAAACTTTACTTGAAGTAAAGGAAGAATCTCTGCGAACTAAAAATGAGCTGGAAAGGGAAACCAAGGAACGGAGAAACGAGCTGCAGAGATACGAGAAGCGAGTTTTGTCAAAAGAGGAATCTGTTGACAAAAAAGCCAATGCAGTGGAGAAGCGTGAGCTGGAATGTACAGCGAAATTTAACGAGTTACAAGAAAAAGAAAAACGAGTAAATGAACTTGAGGAAAAAGGAGTACAGGAACTGGAACGAGTTTCAGGTCTTACCTCCGAACAGGCAAAAGAAGAATTACTGAAATCTGTAGAAGATGACGTAAAGGTGGATGTTGCAAGACTCTATAAAGAGCTTGAGAACAGAGCCAAGGAAGATGCCAATAAGAAAGCCAGGGAATATGTAGTCAATGCCATTCAGAAATGTGCAGTGGATCATGTTTCCGAGACAACGATTTCTGTGGTACAGCTTCCAAGTGATGAAATGAAGGGAAGGATCATCGGTCGTGAAGGCCGTAACATCCGTACACTTGAGACACTTACCGGTGTGGATCTGATCATTGATGATACACCGGAGGCAGTGGTACTCTCCGCATTTGATCCGATCAGGAGAGAGATCGCCAGAGTGGCTCTTGAGAAACTGATCGTGGATGGACGTATCCATCCGGCAAGAATTGAAGAGATGGTAGAGAAAGCCCAGAAAGAAGTGGAAGCACAGATCCGGGAAGACGGTGAGAATGCTGCCATGGATGTAGGGGTACATGGAATCCATCCGGAACTTCTGAAGCTTCTTGGACGTATGAAATTCCGTTCAAGCTATGGACAGAATGCTCTGAGACATTCAATTGAGGTTGCACAGCTTTCCGGACTTCTTGCAGGAGAAGTTGGTGTGGATGTGCGTATGGCCAAGCGTGCCGGACTTCTTCATGACATTGGTAAATCCATTGACCATGAGGTAGAAGGTTCTCATATTCAGATCGGTGTGGATCTCTGCAAGAAATACAAGGAGTCCCCGATCGTTATCAACACGGTTGCGTCTCATCATGGTGATGTGGAGCCGGAATCTCTGATCGCGTGTATTGTACAGGCTGCTGATGCAATTTCCGCAGCAAGACCTGGAGCAAGACGTGAGACCCTGGAAACCTATACCAATCGTCTGAAACAGCTTGAGGATATCACCAATGAATTCAAGGGTGTAGAGAAATCTTTTGCTATTCAGGCAGGAAGAGAAATTCGTGTTATGGTCGTGCCGGATCATGTAAGTGATGCAGATATGGTTCTCCTTGCAAGAGATATTGCAAAGCAGATCGAGGCAGAGCTTGAGTATCCTGGACAGATCAAAGTTAATGTGATCCGTGAAAGCAGAGCGGTTGACTACGCAAAATAAGCTTTTAATGGAAGAAAGTTCTGGAAATACCAAAGGCCGGACAGCTTTTTAGCTGGCCGGCCTTTTTTTGTCATGCGGAAAAACGGTCATATTACTGGAAAAACAGGCGTAAACTGGTACAGGGTGAGTAAATGGAGAGTAAGACAGAGAACCGGAAGTGGAAAAATGCCGGACGTTTTCCGGCGGAACTTCTTTTTATGACCGGATTTTTTGCGGGAAATGTGTTGCCGAATCTGATCTGGAAAATGGAGTGGAAGCAGAAAACCTTGGCTTCTTTTTATCTGATCCGCAGCTTTGCAGGAAAAGATATTTCCGGCGGAGCTTATTTCCTGGAAGTGCTGCGACGAAGAGGAGGTTTTTTTCTTCTGTTGTTTTTATGCGGATTTACAATATTCGGAGTGCCTTTGACGGTCGCATATATGCTGTTTTTGGGAATGGAGACAGGAATGATCCTGGCATTATCGATTCTGGAATTTGGTATTTATGGCGGTGTGGCCGGCGCCGGACTTCTGATGCCGCAGTATCTGGTCTATATTCCGGCATATTTTTATCTTGCAGGTATCGTATACAGACAATCGTATGGGATCTGGAAAAATTATGGACTTGTGCCGCAGAAAACAGGGGCTTATTTTCGGCAGGGGATCACAGTTTTTCTGCTGTATACAGGAGGAATCCTTGCAGAAAGTTTTCTGAATCCCTGGATCGTAGAAAAAGTTATAAAGGGCCTGAAATTTTTTTGAGGAAAATTTCCACAATATCTAGTGATGGTTTCCATAAAATCTGCGATATTTGGTGGTTTGTGCCGGAAAGTGTTGAAATTGTGCGGTTTTACGATGAAAAACTGTTTGATTTTATGTAAAATTCACAGTATAATTCAGTCATAAACGAGTATGATTTTAGAGAAACGGGATGCAGAGAAATGGACATAGAGATACGGGAATTTATTACATATTTACATAATAGAAAAAGGACGTCACATAATACAGAAGTATCTTACCAGAGAGACCTGAAGAAGATGGCAGTGTATTTTGCAGATCGTGGGATCTATGATATCCGAGATGTAGGAGAACTGGAGCTGGAAGGCTATCTCAGCTATATGGAGAGAGGACAGTTCGCTTCCTCAACGATCTCCAGAAATGTAGCATCTATCCGTGCCTTGTTTCAGTATCTTTATCAGGAGAACAGGATCGAGAGGGATCCGTCTCTGGAACTGAAGCCGCCCAAGGTTGAGAAGCGGATGCCGGAGATCCTTACTGTGGATGAGGTAGACCGCCTTTTGAAACAGCCGGATCTGAATACACCGAAGGGAATCCGGGACAGTGCCATGCTGGAGCTTTTGTATGCTACAGGAATGCGTGTCAGTGAACTTTTGCGGCTGAATCTGGAGGATCTCAATCTGCGGCTTGGTTATGTAGTCTGTCACGATGAGGATAAGGAACGGGTGATCCCTATAGGAAATGTATGCAAAACAGCCATGGAGAAATATCTGAAGGAAGCCCGTGGAAAATTTGTGAAAGAAAATGAGACGGAGAGTCTTTTTACCAACTGTTCAGGAAAATCCATGAGCAGACAGGGATTCTGGAAGGTTCTGAAGGGATATGCAGAGGAAGCCGGGATCCAGCATGATATCACGCCGCATACACTGAGACATTCTTTTGCCGCACATATGCTGCAGAATGGAGCGGACGTGAAGAGTGTGCAGGAAATGCTTGGACATTCGGATATTTCCACCACACAGGTCTATCTGAATTTTGGCGTTGCGAAAATGCGAGACGTATATATGAAAGCACATCCGAGGCATTGATCTGTAAGAAATAATATAAAAAACGCGTTCAAAAAAGAACCGGCAGTTTCCAAAATGGAAGAATGCCGGTTCTTTTTTTGAACATAAAGTGTAAAAGGATCACAAATGTCCGTTCCCTGAAGTGCAGATCAGACAGATATTAGCAATTTTCAGCGATCGTGTAAAGCAGCTTCTCAGACTCATCCCAACCAAGGCAGGCATCTGTGATGGATTTTCCGTAGATGTGATCTCCACCGATCTTCTGATTGCCTGGCTCGATATAGCTCTCGATCATGAGACCCTTTACCATGGAGTGAAGCTCAGGATCTACCTGACGGCTGTGAAGAACCTCACTTGCGATACGAACCTGCTGCTCGTAATGCTTGTTGGAGTTGGAGTGGTTGGTATCCACGATCACTGCCGGGTTGGCAAGGTTCTTTGCATGGTATTTGTCATAGAGAAGACGAAGATCCTCGTAATGGTAGTTTGGGATTGCTTCCCCATGCTTGTTTACTGCACCACGAAGGATTGCGTGAGAGAGGGGATTACCGGTGGTCTCAACCTCCCAGCTTCTGTAAATAAAACGATGAGCGCCCTGTGCTGCAACAATGGAGTTCAGCATAACGCTGTAGTCACCACTGGTAGGATTTTTCATACCAGCCGGAACATCCATGCCGCTGACAGTGAGTCTGTGCTGCTGATCTTCAACAGAACGTGCGCCTACAGCAACGTAGGAAAGCAGATCCGAGAGATAACGGTAGTTCTCCGGGTAAAGCATCTCATCTGCACAGGTGAAGCCGCTTTCGCGGATAGCACGCATGTGCATCTTGCGGATCGCGATCAGTCCGGCAAGAAGGTTCGGTTTTTTCTCAGGATCCGGCTGATGGACCATTCCCTTGTATCCTTCACCGGTCGTACGTGGTTTGTTTGTGTAAACACGCGGGATGATAAGGACTTTATCCTCGATTTTTTCCTGAACTTTGCGAAGTCTTAAAAGATAATCGCATACGGCATCTTCGTTATCTGCAGAACATGGTCCGATGATAGCGAGGAATTTATCGGATTTTCCGGTGAAAACGTCGCGAATCTCAGCATCGCGTTTCTCCTTGAGCGCCTGAAGTTCAGCATCGAGCGGATACTGATTGCGGATTTCCTCAGGAGTTGGCAGTTTTTTTATGAATTCAAAACTCATAGTACTTTATTCCTCCATAACTATAGACATTTCGATTATTTATTATAAACGATTATTGGCCGATTGTCGATAGGGAAATTTTAGCGCTTTCACGTGTAGAAGAGTAAGCAGCAGCTCACCCAGAAAAATTCCGTAAAAATAGCCGCGTATCCCTGTCAACGGAATTATAAAAATAACGGAGAAAATGCGGATGAGAATGCCGGCAATACTGTGGATCAGACAGAGCCCCGGTTTTCCAAGTCCCTGCAGGATGCTGGTGAGCATGGTGTTTGTATAAAGAAAAGGACAGATAAAAGACAGATACCGTATGTAGGTGCCGGCAGTCTGGCTGTGAAAAAGCAACGCTCCGAGGAATGGGCCAAAAAGAAAGAATCCGCTTCCGCACAGAAATCCAAGGAACATGCACAGAAAAAAGGTTTGGTCTGTGACACGGCGGATCTGCTTCTGCTCTCCCAGCGCATCAAGCTGTGCGATGGAAGGCATCATCATCACAGCGGCGGAAGACGTAAGTGTGGAAGGAAACAGGAGCAGGGGCAGTGCCATTCCGGTAAAGATCCCATAGATTTTCAGTGAGTCTGATGCTGTCATGCCGGAACGCAGAAGCATCTGTGGAATCAGAACCGCTTCTATGCTGCCGAGAAGTGTCAGAAGAATCCTGTTCAGGGAAATGGGAAAAGACAGTGTGAAAAGGTCCTTTAACAGCGAAAAGATCCTGATGGGATTTTTTTCTTGTACAGGGTGATTTCCGAAATGAAAGGAAACTACCAGCAGAGACACCAGCGAAGCGGCAGCCTCTCCGGCAAGAGAACCACCCGCTGCGATCAATGCAGTGATCGGACGTCCTTCGGAAAGAAAGATCAGATACAGGATATAGGTAGTGCCGATCCGGGCAGCCTGCTCCGAAAGCTGCACGGCTGCCGGAACAGAGGCTTTTTTCCGGGCATAATAATAGCTGTCAATGCAGGAATGAATGGCACAGAGCGGAATACTGACAGCTGTTATGCGAAGAAGACTGGCAGTCTGCGGTGTTTTCAGAATTGTGGAAGCAAAAAAATATGCGTGTTGAAAAAGCAGAAAACCGGCTGTAGCAGAAAAAAAGACAGCCATAAGTGTTCCTGTAACCAGCGAAAAACGTGCCTCCTTTTTCTCCTGAAGGGCAAGTCTGGATGCGATCAGGCGTGAAAGGGCAGCCTGGATCCCTGTATAGGATAAAGCGGCCATAAGTCCCTGGAGAGGTAGAACCAGCTGATACAAACCAAGACCTTCTGCACCAATGGCATGGGAGAGGAATATTCTATAAAAGAAACCTGCGATACGGCTGATAAGGCCTGTGCAGGCAAGAATCAGGGTTCCTTTGAGAAATATTTTTTTTGACATGGATAACCTTGAGTCTTTTTTGTCAGTATATGAAGAAGTTAGTCTTGACAGAACCATATGTTTCTGATAGAGTAAACATGAAATCCGAGGAAAACACTGGGAATTGAAAAAGAGGTGAGCGGATGAAACTGTCAACAAGAGCAAAATACGGACTTAAGGCTTTGATAGACCTTGGTCTTTACAGTGAAAAAGAAGCGGTCTCGCTTCAGAGTATTGCGGGCCGTCAGAATATATCAGTCAGCTATCTGGAGCAGCTGATGGCACTTTTGAAGAAAGCGGGCCTTGTGAAGAGTGTCCGCGGTGCAGCCGGAGGATACTTCCTTGGAAGACCGGCAGAAGAGATTTCAGTGGGAGATATCCTTCGTGTCCTGGAGGGCGGCCTGGAGGCTGCAACATGTCCGGGAACAGAAGGTGACGGTGGCTGCCAGGGTTCCGATCTCTGTGTGGCTAAATTAGTGTGGAAGAGGATCAATGACAGCATCACAGATGCAGTGGATACCCTGATGCTCAGTGAGCTGATCGAAGAAAGCCGGAGAATACACGAAAAATAATTATCCTGAACAGGAGGAAAAGAAAATGGGAAAAATGATATATCTGGACAACGCGGCTACCACAAAGACCGCACCGGAAGTTGTGGAGGCAATGCTGCCGTATTTTACAGAGTTTTATGGAAATGCTTCAACCGTTTATGATTTTGCGGCAAACAGCAAGGCTGCCATCGCAAAAGGAAGACAGCAGATCGCAGATGTGATCGGAGCCAAAAAAGAGGAAATCTATTTTACAGCAGGTGGTTCCGAGTCCGATAACTGGGCTCTGAAAGCGACCTTTGAGGCATATAAAAATAAAGGAAACCATATCATCACAACAAAGATCGAGCATCATGCAATCCTTCATACCTGCGAGTACCTTGAAAAAGAGCGTGGTGCCAAGGTCACATACCTGGATGTAGATGAGAATGGTTTCATTGACCTGGATGAGCTTCAGAAAGCCATCACACCGGAGACCATCCTGATCTCTGTTATGGCTGCAAACAATGAGATCGGTACTCTTGAGCCGCTGAAAGAGATCGGACAGATCGCACATGAGCATGGAATCCTGTTCCATACAGACGCTGTTCAGGCATTTGGCCAGATCCCGATCAATGTAGATGAGTTCAATATTGATATGCTCAGCTCCAGCGGACATAAGATCAACGGACCGAAGGGAATCGGCTTCCTCTATATCCGTAAGGGCGTTAAGATCCGCTCCTTCGTACATGGCGGAGCACAGGAGAGAAAACGTCGTGCAGGTACAGAGAACGTTCCTGGTATCGTAGGATACGGTCTTGCAGCAGAGCGTGCAAACAAGTCCATGAAAGAGCGTACTGCAAAAGAAATCGAGATCAGAGATCATATGATCAGCAGGATCCTCACAGAGATCCCGTACGTACGCCTCAATGGAGATAAAGTAAAACGTCTTCCGAACAACGTAAATGTAAGCATCCAGTTCATCGAGGGAGAGTCACTTCTTCTGATGCTTGATAATTTTGGAATCTGTGCATCCAGCGGTTCTGCATGTACATCCGGTTCTCTGGATCCGTCACATGTTCTGTTAGCTATCGGTCTTCCTCATGAGATCGCGCACGGATCTCTCCGTATGACCTTAAGCGAGGAGACGACAATGGAGGATGTTGATTTTGTAGTAGATAAGCTGAAAGATATTACTGCAAACTTAAGAAGCATGTCTCCATTATATGAAGATTTTATTAAAAAACAGAAAAAATAATAAAAATACTTGCCAGGAGGAAAAAATAATGTATAGTGAAAAAGTAATGGATCATTTTCAGCATCCACGTAATGTAGGTGAGATCGAGAACGCAAGTGGCGTGGGTACTGTAGGAAATGCAAAATGCGGTGATATTATGAGAATATTCCTTGATATCGATGACGAAACTCATATTATCAAAGACTGCAAGTTTAAAACATTTGGATGCGGTGCAGCAGTTGCAACAAGCAGCATGGCAACAGAACTTGTAATGGGCAAGACCATTGAGGAAGCTATGGAAGTAACCAACAAGGCCGTTATGGAGGCTCTGGACGGACTTCCGCCGGTGAAGATCCACTGTTCCCTGCTTGCTGAGGAAGCAATTCATGCAGCTCTCTGGGATTATGCAGAGAAACATCACATTAAGATCGAGGGTCTTTCCAAACCGAAGTCTGATATCCACGAGGGTGAAGAGGATACAGAAGAGGAGTATTGATCCCTTTTATTTACGATCATAACCGGGGCATGAGCAAGCTTCAGTTGAACAGAACCGTAAGCCATTGAAAGGACAGGTAAGTAAGAAGCATGACAGGACTTACGAACGAAGAAGTTCAGGAAAGAATTGCGCAGGGCCAGGTAAATAATAACGAAAACCCCAACACCAGGACATATAAGCAGATCATTCTGGAGAATACGTTGACATTCTTCAATTTTCTGAACCTGGTGCTGCTGGTTCTCGTACTGCTGGTTGGTTCCTACAAAAACTCCATGTTTGTAGGAATCATTTTTATTAATACCGTGATCGGGATCATTCAGGAGGTCCGAGCCAAGAAGACGATTGACAAGCTGGCCATCCTGACAGAATCCAAGACGGTTGTTCTGCGTGAAGGAAAAAAATGGAAAATTTCTACAGAGAAGCTGGTTGTCGATGATCTGATATTCCTGAAGGCCGGAGAACAGGTTCCGGCAGATGCGAAGATCCTGGAGGGAAGTCTTGAGGTCAATGAATCTCTGCTTACCGGTGAGGCAGACAATCTTCCGAAGAATCCGGGAGATGAGCTTTTTTCCGGAAGCTTTGTGACGGCGGGACAGGCCTGCTGCCAGATCATCCATGTGGGAAGTGACAACTATGCGTCAAGGATCACCAGCGAGGCAAAGGAATTCAAACGCCATAATTCAGAGCTTAGAAATTCCCTGAATGCCATTCTGAAGGTGATCAGTATCATTATCGTACCAATGGGTGCGATGCTTTTTTATAAACAGTATTATTTTGTGGGAGACAATATCCGGGATTCTGTTGTCAATATGGTTGCAGCGGTCCTGGGAATGATCCCGGAGGGACTGGTCCTTCTTACCAGTGTGGCACTGACTCTGGGTGCGCTGAAGCTGGCCCAGAAGAAGACGCTGGTGCAGGAGCTGTACTGTATAGAAACTCTTGCACGCGTGGATACGCTCTGCCTGGATAAGACAGGAACTATCACAGAGGGTACCATGTGTGTGGAGGCGGTGGAGAGCTATCCGCCGGTGTATGATGAGATTTCAGAGAAAATATCCGGGAAAGAGCCTGAATCCGGCGAAGGTGACAGCGATGGAACTGAGAGTTCTGCGATTTCTGCAGTTTCAGCAACAGATGCGATCGCAAAGGAGGATGGAAGCGCGAATCTCGTATTACAGGAAAAGTCAGAAGCTGACCCGGAGAAACATAGTCGGGAAGATCCGGAGAAGACCCGGGAGATCGAGCATATCATGGGAAATCTGCTTTCTGTGCTGAAGGATCAGAATGCCACTGCCGATGCACTCAGGGCAAGATTTAAAGTATCTCAGGATATGGAGCTGGATCATGTGATCCCGTTTTCTTCTGACAGGAAGTACAGCGGAGCTGCATTTACAGATACAGGTACTTATCTGATGGGTGCAGCGCAGTTTCTTTTTCCGGAAGGGAACCCGGAGCTGATGGAGTATTGTGGCAGCTTTGCAGAGGAAGGTCTTCGTGTGTTGGTTCTTGCCCATAGTGTAAATGTGAGTGAGGGAGCGGAGCTTCCGGAGGGACTGGAACCTGTCGGATTTTTGCTTATTACCGATGTGATCCGTGCAGAGGCACCGGATACGCTGGCATATTTCGAAAGTCAGGGTGTTGATCTGAAAGTGATCTCCGGTGATGATCCGATGACGGTTTCTGCAATTGCCAGACGTGCAGGCCTTAAAAATGCAGAGCATTATATCGATGCGACAACGATCACAACTCAGGAACAGATGGACGAGGCAGTTGCAGAATATAGTGTGTTCGGGCGTGTAACACCTCAGCAGAAACAGGCAATGGTGAAGTCTTTGCAGGCTCAGAAGCATACGGTTGCCATGACCGGTGATGGTGTCAATGATGTTCTGGCGCTTAAAGAGGCGGACTGCAGTATTGCCATGGCTGAGGGCAGTGATGCGGCCAAGAATATTGCCAATGTGGTATTGCTGGATTCTAATTTTGCAGCAATGCCGGAAATTGTGAATCAGGGACGCCGGGTTGTAAACAATATCCGTACTGCGGCATCTATGTTTCTGATCAAAACGATTTTTTCCGTGCTGCTGTCACTGATCACGATCTTCTTCGGGGATTCCTATCCCTTTGAGCCGATCCAGATGTCTCTGATCAGTGCCTGCGCTGTTGGTATTCCTACATTCCTTCTGGCACAGGAGAATAATTATGAGAAGATCGACCATACATTTTTGCGTCATGTATTTATGAATGCATTTCCGGCTGCTGTGACCATCACGGGCTGTGTGTTCAGTGTGATGCTGGTATGCCAGAATGTATACCATTCCAATGTTATGCTGAATACAGCCTGTGTGCTTGTAACAGGATGGAATTATATGGCGGCACTTAAGACAGTTTACGCACCTCTGAATAAGTATCGAAAGGTGATCATTTACAGTATGCAGGTGATCTTTTTCGGTGCGGCGGTGGTTCTGCAGAATCTTCTGACACTGGGATCGCTGGAATTCGGAATGATCATTCTGGTGTTCCTTCTGATGACATTTTCTCCGATCCTGATCGATGTGATCACGGCCTGGCTCAGAAATATTTACAGCCGTTCGCTGGATAGTGGGGAACAGGGGAAATTTGCTGCATTTATTGATAAGCTGAGAAAATAATAATATGAGAAATAAAAAAGGACACTGCCCGTTGAAAATGGCAGTGTCCTTTTTTGCAAATAAACTGTGAAGCAGTTATCCAGTTATCCGGTGCAGAGCTGTGTAGAGAATGCAGATTGTGGATATCCGCCTGACAAAGCTATTATTTCGTGTGCATAAGCCAGATAAATCCGAAGGCCGGGATTTCTACAGCCTGTGCGTCTCTCTGAACTCCAGTGAGAAGATCTGTGTAGGTACCGTCCTGTTCGTTGATCCAGGCTACCTTATCCTGGTCGCTGAAGTTGTAGATGCAGATCAGCTTTTCTTTGGAGGTTTCTCTTACCAGGGCAAGGAGAGCTTTTTCCCAGGTTTCCAGTGTATGTGCAGAAACTTCAGGTGCAAATACCGAATGGCTGGCACGGATGGATTCCAGCTGTTCAAGGCTGTTGAAAATGCGTCCCTGGATCGTTTCGGCATCGGCTCTGTTCCGGGCAAGTGCCCAGTTGAAACGTCCATTGTGGAGCCAGCGAGGATCAGCTGCTTTGGAAATGTCTGTTTTATAGGTGTAGTCATTCAGCTGTCCGACCTCGTCACCGCTTCGAAGTACCGGAATTCCGGGGAGGGAAAGAAGCAATGCATGAAGTGCTACGTCATAGCGGATTCCCCGGCTGACACCCTCCATATTTCCTTCATAATCAAAACGCTCGATTCCTGCAAGAGATGCGGTTGTTCCGCAGAGCTCGGATTCCTCGGTTTCCGGATTTACATAAATTTCACCCCGGGCAAAGGAATCAGGGAAAATACCTGCCAGGAATTCATTCAGATAATCTCTGTGAGGCCCTTCTGTGATAAAGCTTCCTTTCAGGAATTCATAGTCCAGATTCCAGCGTACCGTGTTGCGGTTACGGAGGTAATTCTGGAATACCGGTGCCTGCGGAAGGTCTGCAGCTCTGTCGATTCCCCGGCGGAGAAGGGCAGTGTCCTTTGTGGCAACGGTATGCCAGAGATCGGACATCAGCTGGGTGCTGTTTACAATGTGAAGTTCCGGCATATCGGAAGTTCCGCCGAATGCAGCAGCCTCTGCAGGTGGGCGGTCTGTTTCGCCAAGGAGAAGAATTCCGGGGCATACGATCTCACACACCATTCGGGTCATACGCAGCAGAGAGTGAAGCTTCCAGAGATTTTCTTCCGGTATCATCGGAAGGACACCAAGGCTGAATATAGAAGCACCTTCATTTGCAAGCTCCAGGATCTGAAGAAGCATTGCATTGAAATAAGCTGGAGTCTGGAGCACGCATGGCGCACCGGACTGTGGGTCATCCACAGAAAGACTTAACGGGATCTCAAGAGCCAGGCGGATACCTGCTTTCCTACAGTTAGCTGCAAGTGTATGCAGATCTTCGGAGGTTCCGATCTCCGGGATAATGCGAAGGGAGCAGTTGGAGGTTGCCTGGAAAAGATCTGTCAGGTACAGAGTGTCTGCTTTGCATTCACTGATATAGTCCAGTTTATCGGACAGCCCGGAAAGAGTATCTGCGAAGTCAGCAGGATTTACAGCCATTCCGGTGAAAGTAGTCTTACGGAACCAATCAGGATCTGCAGCGCAGTTCTGGTCGGCTTCCTTCATGGAAAGAGAACGCTCACGGTAGATTTCTTTCATCTTTTTTGTGAGGCTTGAGAATGTGCCGGTAACTTCCGGGTGATCGCGGAACAGTTCGCAGTAGAGCCATTTCAGATCATTGTAGTAGTGTTTCAGACGTTTCTCGTAGAGGGCATCGTAAGCTGTGTCCTCCTTGGAAGTTTCGACTTTCAGAGGCTCAATCTTGGAAGTAGTAACTTTCGCCGGCTCAGTCTTGGAAGTCTCGACCTTGA
>JAFEHB010001057.1_pt1 | contig 12872 bp, 9 predicted proteins | sample 9267121 | NCBI WGS metagenome assembly JAFEHB01 (sample SAMN17103336, study PRJNA684904) | human gut metagenome | isolation source: diarrhea sample from child under the age of five | host: Homo sapiens | place: South Africa: Mafikeng, Mafikeng Provincial Hospital | collected 2019-09 | reverse complement strand
CTTCTCTGCCGTCAATCTCCAGATACATGCCGCCGAAGTGACACTCCAGGATTCTTGCCTTGAAGTCCGCCATAGAGCGGGTAGAGTAGGTCTTCACGGTGGCCTTGGTGTTCTGCACCATAATCATGCCGTTCTTGTCGTCGGCATTGGTGATGGCGAAGGCTGTCTTAGGCAGTCCGTCGAAGAATGCCTTCTTGGCGTTGCGATAGTTCTCAAAGGTCTTGTGATAGTCCAGATGGTCGCGGGTCAGGTTGGTAAACAATCCGCCGGCAAACTGCAGGCCTCCGATACGCTTCTGTGCGATGGCATGCGAAGAGCACTCCATGAAGGCATACTCGCAGCCAGCCTCTACCATCTTGCCCAGCAGCATGTTCAGCTCTATAGGGTCTGGAGTGGTATGGTCGGCAGGAATCGCCTCGTCCTCAATGTAGTTGCACACGGTGGAGAGCAAACCGCACTTATGTCCGAACTTGCGGAACATATTATATAATAAGGTGGCGATGGTGGTCTTGCCATTGGTGCCAGTCACGCCAACCAACTTCAGCTTCTTGGATGGGTCGCCATAGAAGAGTGTAGCCACTTTACCTACAGCATCTTCGGTAGATGCTACCTGAATGTAAGTTACGCCTTCGATTTTCTCCTCAGGCATATCCTCGCACAAAACCGACTTTGCGCCCAGGGTCAATGCCTTTGGAATAAACTGGTGGCCGTCAACCTGAGTGCCCTTGATAGCAACGAACAAGTGACCTTCCTTAATCTTTCGGGAGTCGATGTTTACGCCCGAAACCTCTACATCAGCATCGCCGACAATCTGAATCGGCTCGATGTTTTTGAGTAATTCTTGTAACTTCATATTTAATATCTTTATGTATTTACACCTTATTATATATATTAGTTCAATTCGATGATACAGATGGAACCCTTCTTGACCGGTGTTCCCGGCATGAGACTCTGCTTGATTACCTTGCCTCTGCCATGAATCCTGGTTCTGATTCCTCTGCTCTCCATGCAGAAGATAGCGTCTCTGGCTCCCATGCCTGTAATATCGGGTACGGTGCTTTTGCCGTATTGCTTCTCCTTGAAGAGCTTGATGCTTCTGCTTCCTATGCGTTCTGCCTTGCCCCAGATAGGATTGCCGTTGACGTAGCTTCCACTCCAGTTGGTGTTGGTCTTGATGCCCAGGTGGGTGAGCACGTAGTCGGCAGCCAGCACGTTTCCGTTCTTCACGTCCGGAACGAAGATGGAGGCTGAATCCTTGGCATCCTTCACGTCGAGTTTCAGGCTCTGTGCCATGATGCCTTCGGCAATGTCGTGGAATACCTTACCACTCATGCTTCCGCCGGAAGCTGGCAAACCTGATTTCTGAATGCAGACGATACAGCTGTAGCGCGGATTGTCGGCAGGGAAGTAGCCGGCGAAGCTCACCAAATAGTTGGTAATACCGTTCTTGTAACCGCCGGCTCCCTTGGAAACCTGAGCCGTACCGGTCTTTCCGGCAACCTTGAAGTTAGGCGAACCGGCTTTTTTGCCCAGTCCCACGCTAACCACCTGTTCCAGGATGGTCTGTATCTTCTTGATGGATTGCGGCTTGGCTATTTGTTCGCGCATCACCTCTGGCGGGAACTCCATGATGGTTTCTCCGTTCTTCACTACCTTGCTCACGAATCTAGGACGCATCATCTTACCGTTGTTGGCGATGGTGTTGTAGAAGGTGAGGGTAGAGATTGGTGGCACCTGCGTCTCGTATCCGATACTCATCCATGGCAAGCTGGTCTTTGCCCAGTTGTCATACTGCCCGTGGCTGTTTCTGTGCGGCATTCGGATTCGGGCAGGAGTAGCTCCCACCAGCGGAATCTTCAGGTCGTCGTGCAGACCGGTGCGATAGATGCCCTGTACGAATTTCTCCGGACAGTTGCGGTAGTGGTCGTCGATGATTCGGCTCACACCGATGTTGGAACTGTACCACAAGGTCTGTGCAAAGGTCAGCATTCCGTATCCGCCCTTTCGCCAGTTGTGGTCCTTCATGTCTCGTCCGTACATCTGCCAGACTCCTCCTCCCGTTTCCACGCGATAGGTAGTATCTACCACGCCATCATCGAGCGCTACGAGCAGCGAGGCTGGCTTGAACACCGAACCCGGCTCCAGAAGGTCGCTCACGGCATGGTTGTGAATCTCTCTGTATTCTCCATCGAAGCATTTTTCCATGTTTACGATGGCCTTGATGTCGCCGGTAGGCACATCCATCACGATGGCTACACCCACGTTGGCATTGATTTCCTTCAACTCTTCGATGAGTGAGCGCTCGGCAAGATCCTGCATGCTCACATCGATGGTGGTAACGATGTCGGCACCGTCGATAGGAGGGGTGTCGGTGATGTCGAGGAACTTGTTGCGCACCTTGCGGCGATGCACGATGCCGTTGGTTCCGCGAAGGATGGAGTCATAGCTCAGCTCCAGTCCGAATCTGGCGGTATCCTTGGCGCCAAACATGGCACCGATGGTTCTTCCTGCCAGCGAACCGTAGGTACGGGTGCGGGCATTATATTCCTCCCAGTGGAATCCGCTCTTGTAGGGAGTGAGGCGGAAAACTGGCAGCTCCTTCACCTCGGTGAAGGTGTTATAGTTGATACGGCTTCCATATACCGCCCAGTGGCGGCTCTTCTTGCCGCGTCCCTCTATGAGATGGCGCTTGAATTCCTCTGCTGTCTTCTCCGGGAAAATCTTGTGGAGTCCCTGGCAGATGGAATCCTGCTTGGCATCCCAAAGCGAGTCGTTGCCGGCTTCGGTCAGTGCCTTGAAGTCCATGAATACCTTGAACTCTGGCAGCGAACTCGCCATCAGCTGTCCTGCGCAGCTCAGGATGTTGCCTCGGTTAGGCTTCACGGTCACGGAGTCTCTCTTCTGTCGCTCGGCAACCTGCATCCAGTAGTCGTGCTTAGCCGTCATGATGTAGAGTGCTTTTCCTACGATGGCGGTGGCAATCAGGGTCATGATGATGGCGATGGCACTATAGCGCGGCATTACTTTCTTATGCTCAAACTTGCTCATTCTTCTGGTACGTTTATGATGTAAGGAGGTTGTGTGGCGATGTGCAGGGTGCTGTCCTTGCTGTGCTTCAGCATATCGAGCACATTGCTTTCACGACTCTTCTCTGTTATCTGACTGCTGGTTGACAGTGCTTTGTATTTCGTGTCTTGCAGCTCTTTTTGCAGTTGATCCAATTCGATGAGGTCCTTCTGGATGCTGTATCGGTTGGATATGTAGATAATGATGAAAACCACGATGAGCATGAACAGCCATATCTGCTTTCTGATGATTTGTGCGGTGAGGATGTCACCACCCAGAATTTTGCGCAGTGTGAAGCTGGTAGAGCCCGATACTTCCTCCTCGATAGCCTGCTTGGCAATCACTTCCTTGAGCGAAGCCTGCGGAGCCGGTTTGGGAGCTTCCGGCTGCGCCTTCTCCTTTTCTGAAGCCGGTGCTTTCTCCTGAGTCTTTGCCGGCTCAGAAGCCTGCGGCTTCTGTTCTTCAGCCGGGCTGCTTGTTTCTGGTTTTTCTTTATCTTGTTTCATTTTCTATTGCATTACATGATTGCAGTTACATGATGATCTCATTTACTCTATTTCTTTTCTGCGATTCTCAACTTGGCGCTGCGGCTTCTCGGGTTTCTCTCCTGCTCATCGGCGTCAGGGATGATGACCTTGTTGTTGACAAGCTTGAAAGGCGTCTCGATTCTTCCGAAGAAGTCCTGTTCTACCTTTCCCTCCGGGTTGCCTGCCTTCATCATGTTCTTCACGATGCGGTCTTCCAGCGAGTGATAGGTAATCACCGAGAGTCTTCCTCCCGGCTTGAGCAGTTCGGTGGCAGAGCGGAGCATCTCTTTCAGGGCATCCATCTCGTGGTTCACCTCTATGCGCAGAGCCTGGAAGAGCTTAGCCATCTCCTTCTTCTCCCGCTCTCGCTTGAAGAGGGGTTCCACGGCAGCCATGAAGTCCTTGGTGGTCTTGATAGGGCTTGCGGCTCTTGCCTTGACCAGCGCTGAAGCGATGCGGCGGGAATTCTTCAGTTCGCCGTAGAGATAGAAGATGTCGGCAAGTGCCTCTTCCTCGTATTCGTTCACGATGTCGGCAGCAGTCTTTCCGGCTCTCTTGTTCATGCGCATGTCGAGAGGAGAATCAAAGCGGAAGGAGAATCCGCGGGTCTCGTCGTCGAAATGATGACTCGATACACCGAGGTCGGCGAGTAGTCCGTCCAGTCCCTCCACGCCATAGTATCTCATCCAGTTCTTCAGGTATCTGAAGTTGGAACATACGAAGGTGAAGTTGGGATTTGCCACCACGTTGCGCTCGGCATCGGCGTCCTGGTCGAAGCTGTAGAGATGTGCTCCCTCGCTCAGGCGGGAGATGATCTCTCTGGAATGTCCTCCACCGCCGAAGGTAACATCTACATAGATGCCGCCTGGCTGGATGTTGAGTCCGTCAACGCTCTCCTTGAGGAGCACGGGTACGTGATATGTTTCTGCTGTCTTGATCATTCTTCTTGATTCTTTTTCTTTTGTAAGTTACTTATTTTTAACTTGTTTCTTTCACGTGCATGTACTTATATACAGCGCGTATGTACCTATTTAATAGGAATTCGGCTCCAAAGGTACATAAAAATCCTCACATAGCTCCATGTTTCCCCACAAATTTTATGAAACGGGCGCAAAAAAATGATTTTTTCATTTTTACGCTCCTTATTCGCTGGTATCTGGTAATTCGCGAAAAACGATGTTTTTTGTCTTGATTTCTCCCGAAAAGGTGGAAAAATGCACTATTTTTTAGCTTTATTGATAATTTTTCGGGAAAAATGACTCATATTTAAAAAAGAAAAACTAACTTTGCACGTACTTATTAGGTTTACTAAAAATGAGTGGTTCAATAGAGAAAACGATAGACATAGAAAAGATACTGAAGAACAAGATGGGGAGCAAAGCTAAATTTGTTCCTGGATTCCTCGTGTCTTGGCTGAAAAAGATTATACACGAAGACGAAGTGAACAAGTTCTTGTGGGAAAGCCGAAACCTCTCCGGTACGGAGTGGCTTACAGAATGCGTGCGCTATCTGAAAATGGATGTAGAAATCGTAGGCTTGGAGAATTTGCCGGATAAGAATGATGGCAAACTCTATACTTTCGTGTCTAATCATCCGCTGGGCGGACAGGACGGCGTGTGCCTCGGCTCCATCATCGGAACGCATTATGATGGTAAGTTCCGCTATCTGGTCAACGATCTGCTGCTCAATCTCCCGGGCTTGAAGCCGGTGAGCATCGGTATCAACAAGACCGGCAGACAGAGCCGTGACTTCCCTCGCATGGTAGAGGCTGGATTCCAGAGTGACAACCACATGCTGATGTTCCCTGCGGGATTGAACAGCCGCAAGCAGCCTGATGGCAGCATCCGCGATTTGCCTTGGAAGAAGACTTTCATCTCCAAGAGCGTGGAATATCAGCGTGATGTGGTGCCTATCCATTTCGGTGGGCAGAACTCCGAAAGGTTCTATCGCATCGCCAGGTTCAGCGACAAGCATCTGCCTTTCAACCTTGCCATGATGTTCCTCGTGGATGAGATGTACAAGAATGTGGGCAAGCATTTCCGCATCGCCATCGGCAAGCCGATTCCATGGCAGACTTTCGATCACAGCAAGTCGGCCACAGAGTGGGCACAGTATGTGAAGGACAGGGTTTACGAACTCTAGTGAGAACCCTCTACAGTTAGCAATCATAGAAAAAGTAAGAGAAATAGAACAAGATAATTATCGATATTATATAGAGAATTATGGAAGAAGAAATCATCCAACCGATTGACCGCGAACTGCTGAAGAGCGAGTTGACTCCCGATAAGCAGCTTCGTATGACCAACAAGAGTCATAACGAAATCTATATCGTTACGGCTAATGATTCGCCAAATGTATTGAAGGAAATTGGTCGCCTTCGTGAAATCGCTTTCCGCGAAGCAGGTGGTGGAACGGGTAAATCGATGGACCTTGACGAATTCGACTTCGGTGACAACTGCTACAAGCAGCTTATTGTCTGGAATCCAGATGCTAACGAGATTATCGGTGGCTACCGTTATCTCTTGGGCAAGGATTGGGAACTTGACGAAAAGGGGCAGCCTAAGCTTGCTACCAGTCACATGTTCCACTTTTCAGACAAGTTCCTGAAGGAATACATGCCATATACTGTGGAGCTGGGCCGTTCGTTCGTCTCTCTCGAGTATCAGAATGTGCGCAAGAATACCAAGAGTATCTTTGCTCTCGATAATCTCTGGGATGGATTGGGCGCCCTCACCGTGCTCTATCCGGATGTAAAGTATTTCTTCGGCAAGATGACGATGTATCCTTCTTACATCCGTCGTGGCCGCGATATGATTCTCTACTTCCTCAAGAAGCATTTTGATGACAAGGAGAACCTGGTGATCCCGATGAAGCCATTGAAGTTGGAGACTCCAGAGAGCGAGATGGCTGCCATCTTCACAGAAGATGATTTCCGTGCCGACTATCGCATTCTGAATCATGAGATTCGCCAGCTCGGTTTCAATATTCCTCCTCTGGTGAATGCCTACATGAACCTCAGTCCTACCATGAAGCTCTTTGGTACAGCCATCAATTATGGCTTCGGCGATGTAGAGGAGACGGGCATTCTCATTGCCGTGGATGAAATCCTGGAGGAGAAGCGTATCCGCCACATCAACAGCTTTATTGAGGAGCATCCTGAGGCGCTGAAGATTACAAGCGGTGCCAACAAGATTTTCTACAAGGAAAAAGAATAGTATTTTCTAATTTACTCTTCACCCTTCACCGGGAAGGTTTAAGGTGTTGTAAATTAGATGATTAGGCGGGTGAAGAGTTGAACTGACTCTTCACCACTCTTCACCACTCTTCACCCATATTATTTTAGAGGAAAGAATATCAGAGAGGCAATGGTTCCGTCATCAATGAAGACTAGGCTTTGTCATCAATGAAGACCAGGCCATGTCATCAATGAAGACCAGATCTTGGAATAAATGATAGTTGAACCTTGCGATAAGTGAAGAGTTGTGAAGAGTTGTGAAGAGTTGTGAAGAGTGAACCACCACTCTTCACCGCCCACACCCCCAGTGTTTATAGGGGTTTCAGCCGATTTGGTGAAGAGTGAAGAGTAAAAACGAGAGTAGTCTTTTTACAGATAGTTCAGCTGAATTTTATCTCCCGACGTATCGTTTTGTGCCTGGCAATGGCACAAAGTTGCCCTGGTAAAGGGCAATATCTTGCCATAACCAGGCAGTAAATGGAATAAGGTAAAGAATGCCAATATGCCATTATACGGGATGTTCTTAAAATGAATTGCAATATGGACAGAAAATTATCAATCAGATTTTATAAAGACCGGGAGGTAAGAGCGGTTTGGGACGGGGAACACAACAAGTGGTGGTTCTCCGTGCTGGATATTATCGGCGTATTGAACGAGCAGGATGATTATTCCAAAAACCGTAATTACTGGAAGTATCTGAAGACTAAGCTGAAGAAGGAAAATAATGAACTGGTTAGTGCCACTAACCAGTTGAAATTGCAAGCTCCTGATGGTAAACTGCGTTTGACCGATGTTCTCGACAACGAAGGCATTATGCTGCTAGCCAGGAACTTTCCTAATAATAAGGCTGCTGACTTTCTGGATTGGTTTACCTATAGCGATAATACCATTGATGGACAGAGTCGCAAGAAAGCATACACTCTTTTTGAGAGTGAATTGATCAATTCCATTACAGAAGGCTCTGTCAAAGGTTTGCAGCAGATTCATGCTTTCCTCTTTGGTGGTCTATACGATTTTGCAGGACAGATCCGAACTGTGAATATTGCAAAGGGCGGTTTCCAATTTGCCATGGCGCAGTATCTCCCACAAACACTTACTGGAATCGAACAGATGCCGGAAAGTACGCTGGATGAAATCATCGACAAATACGTAGAAATGAACATCGCTCATCCTTTCCGTGAGGGAAATGGTAGAGCTACGCGCATTTGGCTTGATTTGATATTGAAGCGCAGGCTGAAAAAATGTGTGGATTGGAGCCTTATTGACAAGAATGATTATTTGGCTGCGATGACACAGAGTGTTGTTGATAGCAGTCGCATCAAACAGCTTATTTCCAATGCTTTAACTGATAAGATTGAAGACCGTGAGGTCTTTATGAAGGGCATAGACTATTCTTATTATTATGAGCAGGTGGATGAATAAGTAAGACGAAAAAATAACACGGACAAATTCAATCTGTCCGTGTTATTTTTTTTCTTTGCTTTTTATTTCTATGTTTTCCACCTCGGAACTCATAGACTTAGAAGCCATGTATGTTTGATTAAAAAGCGCGAATTCAACAAGCAAGTGCAAAATTACTAAATGTTTTTTGCACTTGCTTGTTCCATTAGAAGAAGATATTACTCGCTTCATAGTTGTCTTACCTAGGCTTTTTTCAAAAACTTCCTTAAATGATATTCTTGGTTCCAATAAAAAATGTTATTTTTGCATCCAATAAAAGAAATATGCAATGATGAGAAGAAAGACAACTTATAATTTTCTGCAAATCGTTATCATAACCGTTTTGTTTCTGCTGGTTTCATGTGGCGGGAATCGTTTTGTGGATTCCAAGATGGCAAGTGCTGATAGTTTGATGGATGTCTGTCAGGATTCGGCACAGACAGCCTTAGCCATGCTTGATAGTCTAAAGGTGCAGAAGCCTGATATGAGCAAGGCACAACAGATGCATTATGATCTAATTTATGCCAAGGCGATGAACAAGAGCTTTGTGGATTTTACCACAGATAGCGTGATGAAGCGAGTGGTTGCCTATTACGACAAGCATGGCTCTATGAATGAGCGAATGCTGGCATATTATCTTTTAGGTTGCGTGTATCGGGATCTGCAGGATGCCCCTGCTTCTCTCGATAACTACAATAAGGCAGTGGAATTGGCTGATACCACGAGTGCTTCGTGTGATTATGCCTTGTTGTCTAGGATTCATGGCGCTATGCTAGTTTTGTATAACAAGGAATCTTCTCCTCTGATGTCGATAAAAGAAGCAAAGCTTGCTGCTAGATACGCTTGGATGGCTAAGGATACATTGGCAGCAGTGGTTGCTTATCGCAACCAGGTTGGCGGTTATTATGACTTGGGCAATTCGGATTCAGTCTTGAGTATTTCCCTCAAAGCCCATGATTTCTGCAGAAAAAATGGGCTGGTTACAGAAATGTATCATGGTTTGAATGCTATCATAGATGTCTATATTAATAGAAAAGACTATAAGCGTGCAGGTTATTATATCCAGATGATGAGGCAAAAATCCAATTCGTTTATTACCCCAAATCAGGTTCGTAGAGGTAGTGAACTCTTATATTATAATATAGGTAGATATTATTGCGGCATAGGCAAGGTGGATGAGGGAATTGGCTATTTCCATAAGATTCTTACGGCAGACCATATTACTTTTACACATAAAGAGGCGGCTTATGGAGGATTACATACTGCTTATCAGCTCAAGGGGATTCCTGATTCCATATCCAAGTATGCCCAGCTGTTTGTCAATGCCAATGATTCTTCCTATAGGCATAGCACTGTGGAGTCTATGTATAATATACAATCCATGTATGATTATCAGCATTACCAGCAGCGAGCTTTGAAAGCACAGACGGAGAATCAGCTGCTGTGGTTATCTATGGCTTTGGGTGTCGTTGTCTTGATTTTTGTTGCTGTTGTTGTCTTTTTATACATACGCAAGCAGATGAAGCGGAGAAAGGCTGTATTGGCTGGAATAAACGCAGACTATAATAAGGTGCTTGATGAGTATAAACGTTCTGTTGCCGATTTGAAAATGATAGAAAATAATTTTGAACAATATAGGCAGAAGAAAGAACAGGAAATCCAGCAGATGAATCTGGCTCTGAATTCTTTTCATCAGGTTGGCGAAAATGAGAACTGGATGACGGAGATTAGCTTGCTTGATAATGAACTGGTGAATCATTTCCATGCGCAGGCAAATGGAGTGAATTGCAAGATCTCAGATAGTGAATGGGAAAAGTTGAAATCATTGGTCGAAAAGCAACAGCCTGATTTTATTCGCTTCATTTCTGCTTCTGACAAAGGATTAACAGACAGGGAATATCTTGTAGCCATATTGGTAAAACTACATTTCATCCCTTCTGAGCTGTCACTTTTATTGGGTGTCGGGGCGCAGCAAATAACCAATATCCGTTCGAAAATCAACAGCAAGCTATTTGGTAAAAGCGGAGCCAAAACCCTTGATGCCAATCTCTGGAGGATATGATAGTCATAAGTGTAAAAAATGTAATATGATATATAAGGCTCTTGTTCCTAGTATGTTAGTTTAGCTAGATTTCGAGACAAATGTAAAATGTGTAATCAAGAGATTCGCCTCATAACTTTATTTTTTATATCTTTGCTCCCAAAAATAAAGTTATGAGACGAATATTTTTTTATAGATGTATGTTAAATTCAAAATACAAAAAAATATGAGAAAGTTATTTTTGTTATGCTTGATAATGCTTATATCTGTCACTACTATGGCGGAAAGCTATTCTGGTAAAATAATTTCTGGCAATAAACTGCAAGGACTGGCTGATGCAACAATTCAGCTTTTCAATAACAATGTGTTTGTTGGTGGATGCAAGTCTAAAACTGATGGCTCCTTTAGTGTGAATACTTCCCAAAAGGCAACAAGAATTTCTGTCAGCTATGTGGGACTTGAGTCTTATACCAGAAAGGATAGTCTCGGACTTCCTGAGAACTTGGGTGTAATTGCATTGTCTACTCATAATGTTGGCTTAAAGGAAGTTACTGTCACGGGAACTTTAAAGCAAGAGACCTATAACAAGGACATTTACCTTATCACCGACTCTATGCGCAAAGGTACGGCAAGCAGTGGACAGCTGTTGGAGAAAATACCAGGCTTTTTGCGTGATTGGGAAAATGACAAGTTGCGTGTGAATGGAGAAGAGGATATTGTACTTTTGGTAAATGACGTGGAAAAATCATCAGATTATGCCATGCGCATAAATCCTAAGCGCATCAAAAAAGTGGAAATTACCTACAATCCAACAGGAAAGTATGAGGGAAGGAGAATGTTGCTGAACCTATCTTTGTTCGATGATTATATTGGCTGGGACTTTGTGCCTTATACGAATTTGCAATATGGCAAAAACAATATGAATCAGGAAACCGTAGGGGGATCTTATACATATAGTGTGAATAAATTGTCATTTAATATAACTTCGGCTTTTTCGAATGTTGTCAATAAGGAAAGTGATTCCTTCACTCGTATGTATGCGGATAATTATGAGAGAAGTTCTCAAGAATTCGATTCTGGTAATCCAAATAAAATCGGCAAAAAACTGGGGTATGACATATCTCTTGGTGCTGAATATCAATTGGCTAAGGGGCATAGTCTTTCTTTTCAGACCAAAGGAACTTTTAATCAGTCCTTGGATTCTACCATGTACTTTATTACGGAGAAGGATAATGGGAGTGTGGCCCAATATGAGCAATGGAATAGAGACAAATATTATTCCAACGACTATAATGTGGGATTGTTCTACCGTGGAAGTTTTGGAAAATTATATGTCAGCAGTGATTTGACTTACGACTATTATAATGTTAGGGAAAATAGAACTTATTGGAGTAATTCTAACTTGAGTGAAACCCCAACGTTGGGTGATAAAAATTATGTGTTTTATGATCTGAGTATAAGTAGGCCATTATCCAAACACTTTGATTTTTATGCAGACTATAACTTAGCGTGGAGAAAATATAATGATACGGATAGAAATACAGACGAATTAAAATATTGGTCTAAGAATATTCGCCATTTTATGTTAGCGATGCTTACTTGGCATCCAGTGGGTAGCTTTTATGTTAGCGGTGGTGCTCTTTGGCTTGGTAATTCTGATGATAATAACGTCGGACATATAGCTAACTATTCCTGGAGTCCTATGGGACGTTTGTTCTACAAGCCTTGGCGTATTGTAACTATCAGGAGCAATTTCCACATTTCAGCAATGTATCCTAATTTGGATCAATTAACTGCTACGGAATACCAAATAGATTCAAAGATGATTCATGGTGGAAATCCACTGTTGAAATCTTCAAGATTGATTTACTTGGATGCGACCATGAGTATAGATAAACTGTTTAACATAATATTTGTAAACTTTTATAACAAAAACATGAATGAGTCGCTTTATTATTCATTGTTACCAACAGGTATGGTGAAAGAAAGTTATAAAAATGCAGATTGGCATCGAATGATGTTCATATTGTCAGGGGATTACAAACTTTTCAAAGATTGTAATCTTGGTGTAAACCTTTCTTATTTCCATGATGTTGCATCTGTAGAGGAAGGTATCAAGAGAAAAGGTGATATTTGGAAGATGTATATGCAAGCCAGGTATAAAATTAGCCCTTTGAAATTGAATGTGCAAGCATCTTACGATTTGAATTATGCTACAACCCCTACTTTGCAAGGTAAGTATACGAAGCAGCTTGGATATGCTAAAATAGTATTGAATAGATTGTTTTCAAATGGTAAAATTGAGGGGACTCTGACCGCTACGATGCCTGCCAATATTGGAAAGCGGAAGTTTGGATATGAATATCATTTGCCCTATTTTACAAATGTGACAAATTCTTCTAGAAATAGTACTTACGGTCCATACGTGGTATTGGGAGTTAAAATGTTCTTGCATGGCGGTAAGCAAGTGAGAATGAGACAAAATTCGTTCAATGTTGATGCAGAAAAATAATAAGGTAATGGATATTGATGCAAAATTAAAGGCAGTAGCCCTCAGCGATAA
>JAFEHB010001051.1_pt1 | contig 12913 bp, 10 predicted proteins | sample 9267121 | NCBI WGS metagenome assembly JAFEHB01 (sample SAMN17103336, study PRJNA684904) | human gut metagenome | isolation source: diarrhea sample from child under the age of five | host: Homo sapiens | place: South Africa: Mafikeng, Mafikeng Provincial Hospital | collected 2019-09 | reverse complement strand
AAATCATTATCTTCTGGAGAATCCCCTTCTCTTTTCAACAAAAATCACTAATTTGAGTGTCAATCCTTTAGAATTTAATTTTCCGGAAGACCATAGCCTTCTGGCACATTCCATGTTGTTAAACCGTAGATTTAGATAATCAGAAAAAAGAAATAATGCCCTATCCCAGATGCGGCTTCGGAGCGTGTTTAAGATGCGAATAAGCATTTTAAACACAGCGACTACAGAGCAGATGGGATAGGGCATTATTTCTTTTTTCGTCTACACTAAATCTACAAATTAGTATTTTATAACTATTCTACTGTAACACTCTTTGCAAGGTTTCTTGGCTTGTCTACATCAAGTCCTCTTGCTACGCTTACATAGTATCCCATTAACTGAAGTGGGATGATTGCGAGAGTTGTTGTGAAATGTGGATCTGTCTTAGGTACATATACAACAAAGTCCACCATGTCCTCAAGGTAGTAGCTTCCGTTCTCTGCAACTCCCATCAGATATGCTCCACGACTCTTTACTTCCTGCATGTTGCTCAAAGTCTTCTCACAAAGATGACTCTGTGTAAGAACACCAATTACGAGTGTTCCATCCTCAATCAGACTGATCGTTCCATGCTTCAACTCGCCTGCTGCATACGCTTCGGAATGTATGTAGCTGACTTCCTTCATCTTCAGGCTTCCTTCCTGACAGATTGCATAATCAAGTCCACGACCGATAAAGAATACATCATGTGCGGAAGCGAATTTATTTGCAAACCACTGAATACGCTCTTTATCTGTTAAGATACTTGCAACCTTTTCTGGGAGAAGTACGATTTCCTGAAGCATATGGTCAAGAGCAGATTCTTCGATCTCACCTCTTACCTGTGCAGCATACATGGAAAGGATATACATACAAATTAACTGTGTACTATATGCCTTCGTAGTAGCAACAGCGATCTCTGGTCCAGCTAAAGTATACATAACATAATCTGCTTCTCTTGCGATACTGGAGCCAACAACATTAACGATTGCTAATGTCTTTACTCCCATCTCTTTTGTAAGACGAAGTGCTGCAAGGCTGTCTGCTGTTTCTCCTGACTGTGAAATAATAATAACCAATGTATCTTTAGAAAGCTTTGGATTACGATAACGGAATTCAGAAGCAAAATCTACATCTACCATTAAACCTGTTAAGTCTTCCATTACATATTTCGCTGCGATACCAACATGATATGCTGAGCCACAGGCTACAATGCAAATTCTATGATACTGTGCAAATTCTTCTGGTGAAATTCCGACAGAACTCAAATCAATCTTTCCGTCTTTTATGTAGGTATTAATCGTATCCTTGAGTGCCTTTGGCTGCTCATGAATCTCTTTCATCATGAAATGTTCGAAGCCACCCTTTTCTGCTGCTTCAGCATCCCACTTAATGCTGACCATTTCTTTTTCAATCTCATCACCGTTCATATTATAGAACTTGATGCTGTCTTCATGAAGTTCTGCCATCTCCATATTGTCAAGATAATATACATTTCTTGTGTAAGAAAGGATAGCAGGAACATCGGAAGCGATAAATGCTCCGCCTTCATTCTGTCCAACGATTAATGGACTGTCCTTACGTGCTGCATAAACAACACCTGGACGATCTTTAAACATAATACCCAGTGCGAAAGAACCACGAACACGAAGAAGTGCTCTTGACATACTTTCTAATGGATTATGATCTGTTTTCTCATAGTAGTAAGCAATAAGCTTCACTGCTACTTCTGTATCTGTCTCAGAATAGAACGTATATCCCTTCTGTGTAAGATGATCTCTTAATTCCTGATAGTTTTCAATAATTCCATTATGAACCATAACAACCATCTTGTCATCACTACAATGCGGATGTGCATTCTTTTCAGAAGGTGCGCCATGCGTTGCCCAGCGGGTATGTCCGATACCGCATCCGCCCGGCATCGCTTTTCCGCTATCTGTCTTCTCTAACAGATTCTTCAGACGTCCCTTTGTCTTTACAATATCTATCTCATTCGTAGCTTCATTGAAAACAGCTACTCCAGCTGAATCATATCCTCTGTATTCCAGCTTTGATAAGCCATCCAGTACAATCGGTGCTGCTGCCTCTCTACCAGTGTATCCAACAATTCCACACATATATAATCTCCTTTAAAAGTTAAACGTTTTTAAATTTCATTTTTAAGTGTAGCATGACTATTAAAAAAAGGCAAGATTTAAGCGTAAATCCAATTTCTTCATTTTTTCATCAAAAATCTATTCTTTCATTGTTAATCAGTTTTTGTTAAGCAATTTTATTTTTATCCAAAAGTTTTTATGATAGTATCAATGTCTGCATCTTTTTTTAAATTTTCAAGAAGTTCTTCATCTTCAAGACTTGCCACAATATTTCCAAGAATTTCAAGATGCTCGTCGCCTACACCTGCGATACCAATTATGAGATATGCTTTTTCTTCACCGAAATCAACACCTTCTGGATACTGCATTACTACAATACCTGTTTTCTTTACATCTTCTTTAGCATCGGATGTTCCATGAGGAATGGCTACTCCCATACCCATATATGTAGATACCATGTTTTCACGATCAACCATTGCCTGAATATAAGCTTCATCTATGAAGCCAAGGTCACATAAGAGCTGACCGGCTGCACGAATTGCTGTTTCTTTGTCTACACTCTTTAATCCTGTTTTGATACCTTCTTTTTTAAGAACGGCTTTTTTTACTTTCTTTTCTTCTTTTATCCGAGACTCGTCTACTGTTTCCGATACAAAAGTTTCATTTGTACCTGCCGCTAGTTCTTCATAAAACGCATCCAGATTAGGGTCTTGAAGAAAGTTTCCGATTGCTACTAATCTTGCCTGTGGTGCACTTTTTACTGCACGATCCTGTAAAATGTACTGACATACCACCACATCTGCATCTGCTGGTACATTGTCAACAGATGTATTTGTTACAGTAATTCCAAGATTTAAAGGTTTAATACGATTTCTAAACTTTGTTGCTCCCATTGCGGAAGATCCCATTCCAGCATCACATGCGAAAACAATTTTCTTAATGTTCTCTGTTTTAACATCTGCTCCGGAAAGAACTTCTGCTTTCGTTCCTTTAGATGCCGCTTTCATATCACTTGTCTTTTTCTGTGCATCTTCAAGACTCTTGCTTCCCGCCATTTTTACGATTGGTGAAGAAACTAAGAAAGATACTGCTGCCGCGATTAAAACACCAATGGCTGTAATCACAATAGAACTCTTTGGTGACATAGACATAAATGCGATAATGGAACCAGGTGCAGAAGGTCCTACAAGACCTGCTTTTGTAATACTGTAAAAAAGAATTGCACAAATATTACCTGCGATTGGGCCAACGATTACTAATGGATTCATCAGAATATATGGGAAGTAAATCTCATGAATACCACCTAAGAAATGAATAATGATCGCGCCTGGTGCAGAATCTTTTGTTGCTTTATCTTTAGAAAATGCCCAGTAGGCAAGAAGTAAACCAAGACCAGGACCAGGGTTAGCCTCTAACATATACATAATCGATTTACCCGCTTCTGCTGCCTGTTCAATTCCAATAGGAGTGAAAATACCATGGTTGATGGCATTATTTAAAAATAATACTTTTGCCGGCTCAATGAAGATTGCTGACAGTGGAAGAAGATTATGATTAACAAGAACTTCAACTCCACCTTTTAATACTATAAGTACTGCACTCATGAAAGGTCCGATTGCGTAGTAACCTAAAATAGCTAATAACATACCTAAAATACCGATGGAGAAGTTGTTGATTAACATCTCAAATCCAGCTGGCATTCTTCCGTCCATTGCCTGGTCAAATTTCTTAATAACAAAACCAGCCAAAGGACCCATTACCATAGCGCCCATTAACATTGGATAATCAGGAGCACCAACGATTACACCGATGGTTGCGATTGCACCAATTACTCCGCCTCGGTCTCCACCGATTAGCTTCCCACCCTGGAATGCAATTAAGACTGGAAGTAAGTAGTTAAGCATTGGTCCATTTAAGGTTGCCAGCTGTGCATTCGGAAGCCATCCTTTTTCAATAAACAATGCTGTGATAAATCCCCATGCGATGAATGCTCCGATGTTTGGCATTACCATTGAACTAAGAAACTTTCCAAAACGTTGTACTGCGTTTTTCATGTTACAATCTCCTCTCTTTTTTCACCCTCTCCTTTGGCTGCCACCTGTCTCCAATCTTATGTTTTACCTCCGGTTTAAGGATTTGTTTTGTGTTTTTTCACATTACTTTTGTTCTCTATATTTATATTTTAAAGTACAAAGGAACAAAATACAAAGGAATGATATTGCAACTTTGTCAGTAAAACTTCAGGACAAATTTCAGTATTATTGACAACATATCCAATTTATGAGATGCTCTTTTGTATATTTTCACAGCACATATTTATAAGTAAAATATTGTACAATAAGAAAAAGCCCAGGAAAGGAAGTAAAACTCATGCAGCTTACACCACGTGCAGAAAAAATAATCCGCATCTTGCTCCGTTTTTCACCAGATAGCCCGGTGACGATCGGTATCATTGCAGAAGAACTTGGTATCAGTGACCGTTCTGTCCAACGAGAACTGCCTACTATAGAAAAATGGATGAAGCACAACGGTTTTCGCTTTTTGCGTAAACGAAGTGTAGGACTCTTCATCGATGAACCTCCAGAAATATTAATCGAATTAGCTGCTCTTTTAAGCGAAAAAGATACAAACAGCTCGATTCCTGCTGACAATCGCCCGGACAGATTACGTTTTTTATGTCATGACCTACTCCTTGCGGAAGAAGCAATTAAATCTTATTATTTTACGGAAAAGTTTGGAATTTCAGAAGGGACTTTGGCTACAGATTTAAATCAGCTTGAACCTTGGTTTCATAAATACCAGCTTCTTCTTATTCGCCGTCAGGGACTTGGTATATTTATAGATGGAACAGAAATTGCAAGAAGACAGGCTTTAACCTCTTTTATATGTCAACAGGTTAATCAACATTATTCCATTGGCACTCTTCAGAAAAACGGCTTTCTTTCTAACCAACATTTTATCGAAGAAATTGACGGTGAAGTAATGGCACAGGTGAATCGTATTCTTGACGACTGCCAGAAACAGCTCGGGATGCAGCTCTCCGATAATGGATATTTACATTTACTCGTATATACTTCTCTTTGTGTACAGCGGATGCAAAAAGGCAAATTTATCAAAGACAGCAAACAGTCTTACACAGAAATGTCTATCCAACCGGAATATGCTGTTTCTGAGTATATTATGAAGAAGCTTCGTCAGTTCTTTCATCTGTCTATTTCCATAGATGAAACCATATATATGGCTGTCTTTATTTCCGGACAACGCATATGGTCTTCTGACAACAAAGACCTTACTGATATTCGAAACCTTGACATACACCAGATTACAATATCTATTATTAAAAAAGTTAGCAAAATCTTACAGATTAACTTTCTAAGGGATAATCGGTTACTTACAGAATTAAGTGGACATATCCAACCAACAATTGCGCGACTTCGTGCCGGGATTCCCGTTGAAAATCCTCTTTTAAAAGAATTTCAGGAAAGCTATCCTTCCGTATATAATGCATGTGAAGAAGGTCTCTCTCTTCTTTGCCCCCTTCTCCACATAAAAAAAGTTCCAGCCAGCGAAGTTGGATTTATTACTCTTTATTTTACAATGGCAATAGAACGGATTGAAAAAGAAATTAAGAGGCTTTCTGTCATAATTGTATGTCCTACCGGGATCGGAAGTTCCAGACTTCTCACCGAGAGCCTGAAAAAAGATTATCCAGAACTCGATATCCGCGGCATTACTTCCGCATTCGAACTGGATAATGTACGCTTGCAATCAGAAGGCATTGACCTAATCATCTCTACTGTAAAGCTTGAAATTTCCTATCCCTGTCTTCATGTGAACCCTATTTTAACCCGTCAAGATAAGATACTGATGAATTCTCGTATCAAAGTCTTACAGGAACAAAAACGACATGCACAGGAAAAAGAAATCAAAACTCTTGAACTTTCTTCTGATTCTGCCATCTGCCGAGAAGACGTAGAATTTCTCTCTGCGATTGGAAAAGAAATCTATGAACTTCTCGAAAACATTTATATTACCCAGGCTCCTATTCTAAAAAACCGGGAAGAATTAATTTCATATTCTTCTTCTCTTTACGCAGATTCTTCTGAACTGCAGGAACATTTATACAAAATATTAAAAGACAGAGATAATCTGTCTGATACCTATATCAAACCTTTTCAGGCGTTACTCCTTCATGGACGAAGTCCCAAACTTACCCGCTCCTGCTTTGGATATGTCCGTTTAGAACCACCAATTTATGAAAAAGGACATATCATTCGCGGTGCTATTGTTTCTCTCATTCCTTCCGGACCTGCAAGTGAAGTTGCTGCTCCGGTAACCAGTGAAGTAATTGGTGCGCTCTTAGAAGAACCAGCACTTTTAAAAGCTTTACAAAGTCTTAACAAAGAAAGCTTTACAAAACAACTAGAAGAAATATTACTACGATTTTATAAATCAACAGTACAAACAAGACTCCATCTAAAAACATCCGGTGCAGAAAAGGTATAAATAGGGATTTGCCGCAGGCAAAGAGACGCACCCAAAGAGAGCAGGTATCCTATATTTGTGACTCTATCACTTGCGGGTTGAATGTTCGCCTCCGCGCTCACATTCAATCCTCGTTCTAAGGCCACAAATATAGGATACCTGCTCTCTTTGGGAGCTGTGTTTTGGCTGGGGAAGGAATTGCTATTCATTGTTGGAATAATTTGGAAAATCATCAGATGGTTATTGCTTTTTAAAAAGTTGAGTCATAAGAGTTCGATACTTATATTATTGTTTTAATGTGTAAAAATAATAATTTTTTCTTATGGATTTCTGTGTTAATTCTTTGAAATTTAGTTTCCCAGATAGCTTTCTTCTCCTGTCTTCTTCCCCAAATCTTTTAATAAATTTGCCGGATTGAAACAACCAGAACCCCCAGAGAAAATATACTCTATATCTGTGGCCTCGGAGCAAGGTTTGGATACGAGCACTTAAGCGAATATTCAAACCGCCGCGACTAAAGTCACAGATATAGAGTATATTTTCTCTGGGGGTTCGTCTGTTTACTCACCCGGCAAATTTCTAATTTAATGCCTTCCTCCGGCTCCGCCATGTCCTCCAGTTCCTCCGACTTTTCCTCCGCCACCGCTGCTTTTACTCGGTCGTTTCGTTCTGGTCACATGGGAATGCAGGAAGATATCCTGCTTTTCATTCATTTGCACTCCACCTTTTGCGTAGGTAGACCTTAGAACAGTGTCTTTTCCTCCATGTCCGATTAACTGGACACCTACAAAAATGGCTCCGATTACTGCTGCTGCAAGAAAGACAATAATCGGGTTAATCTGCACATAAGAGGAACGGCCTGTCTGAATCATGGTTGCTGCATTATTTACAATAGATGTGTAAGCCTCATATGGATTATCATTTACGATTTCGTTGGCACTATCCACAATCTGTTCTGTGTCCGTATCATCGAGTCTCGTTTTTGCAAGACCAGTTGTACACATCCAGGTGTATCCCGTTGCCCAGTCATCCACATAAATGATACCGTCTCCATTGGCCTTATTCCAGCCAAATTTATTATCCTCATAATATGCCTGTGCATAGTCTCGGATTTCATCATAACTATCAAGCCCCGGCTCATTTATTGTAAGGATAACGATATCACAGCCAATTAGCTGTTCCTTTTCTGCAATCAGAGCTTCAAGATCTTTCTTCTGTTTATCCGTCATTTTGCCTGCTTCATCCAATACTCTCTGCGTGATTGTACATTCTGTATTTTGACGAGGTTTTGTATTGGTATATTCTTCCGGTTCAAGCAATTTTGCCACGATGCCTATAATCGCAGCAAGTATAACGATTCCTATTAAAATTCGTCTCCAGATTTTCCCCATTTATGCCACCTCCAGAAAATACAGAATCATTTCCGCAAGAAAGAACAGTGAAAACGTAACTGCTGCAAACCATGAGAACATTCTCGCCTTGCTGGTCGGCGGTGTTCCTATTGCTTTTCCCGTCTGACCATTAACAAAAAACTCATAATTTGTTCCCTGATAACGGTATACGTAACGCCATACCGGTAAAAATGCATAGTAGGAGTTCATTTCTTTACTATCTACTTTTTTAATAGCAGTTTTCACACTGCTATAACTATTGTTATACTCATCAAGGTAACCTTCCGTGTATTTCTTTGCTTTTTTCTGTGCCCTCGGCAAAAGTTCTTCTTTATTTTCATCATAAATTTCTGCCTGGAATCCAGACAAATATTTTGAGCGGAACTTCCCTAATGCAGTATATTTATAAGGTTCCACTAAATCCATTTTCTCATCTGGCATATTTTTCGATGCATCGACAGGAATCTTATCATAATTCACATTAAAATCTCTTACAAGACGATATATGCTCGTCTCCGTACAATCATAGTCTCCTTCTGTCCACGTTCTGATTTTTCTTCCTTCTCCTTCAAAATGCACATGGGTCTCCATATCATACATCCAAAATGGAATATATCTTCCCTGAAGGGATTCCAGACTTGAAGTCGAACAAAAATCTTTAGGAATGAACATTTTCTTCGCAAAATTCTTCCTTATAATCTCTATCGCTTCTTTTCTATCTATCACAAATGGCAATGCCAGATCAGGCTTGTACTCCTCTTTCATCCTGTCCTCAAAAATGACATATGTCCCACAGTATGGACATTTCAGAGCAAGATCTGTCTTTTTGGATTCAATCTCCGCTCCACAGTTATTACATATATGAAGCTTCTCCTGTGATATTTTTTCCTGCGTTTCCTCATTACCACAGCTTTCACATACCATCTTCTTTTTCTTTGGGTCGTAAACAGCATTACCACCACAATCTTTACAACGGTAAAACATGGGATTCCTCCTTTGTTTTTATCTTTTCAAATTCTTAGTGAGAACCGCCACTGCCGCCAAAGTCGTCTGTTCCACTGCAGCTGCTTCCACTGTCATCATCTGACGTTCTCTTTGTTCTTGTCACATGAGAATGTAAGAAGACATCCTGCTTATCGTTTAACTGTACACCATCTTTCTTCACATAGGTAGACTTCTTTACTGTATCTTTTCCTACCTGTCCGGAAAGCTGCGCTACTACAAAGATGAGGGATACCACAAGACAGCCAAGCAGTACCCAGATCGGGCTGATGTTTATATGGAACATCGGACTCTTTTGCGTCTCTTCTGCTACCAGATTTATCAACCTTGTATATGCTTTATAAGGGTCCTTATTCACAATATCATTCGTTTCATCCACAATATAGTCTGTATTGTCCTTAGATAATCTGTCTTTTACTATACCGCGAGTGGCAAGCCAGGTATATCTGGTCTCCCAGTCATCTACATAAATTGCTCCGCTTCCGATAGGCTGATCCCAGCCAAGCTTATTCTCTTTATAATAATTCTGTGCATAATCACGAAGCTTCTCCATCGTATCAAGACTTGCATCATTCGTTGTAATCAGAACAAGATCTCCACCGATCAGTTCTTCTTTTTCTGCAATTAACGCTTCCAGATTCTTCTCCTCTTCATCAGTAAGAACATCCGCATCATCAAATACTCTCTTTGTCAGGGTACACTCTGTATTCTTTCGAGGTTCTGTATTCACATATTGATCCCCCGCAAATTTTTTCCCGAGCAATCCCATTAAAACACCAAGTATAACAATAAAAATTAATATTCTACGATATGTCTTTGCCATTTACATCACCCCCAATAAATAAAGAAGCATTTCCACAGTAAAGAAGAGTGAACCGAAAACTGCTATAAACCACACAACCGCTTTACTTAAGCTAGTCGGGGCTTCCCCTACTGCCTTCCCTGTCTGGCCATTCACATAGAATTCATAATTCTTTCCCCCGTAACGATACACATACCGCCATAAAGGAAGAAACGAATAAAAAGAGGCTTTTTCTGTACTCTTTTTATCATTTACAGCCGGTCTTACTGCATCATATTCTACATTATAGCTGCCAAGATACTTCTGGCTGTATTTATCTGCCTTTTTCTTTGCTCTTGGGAAAAGAGTATCTTTATCTTCATCATAAATTTCTGCCTGAAAACCAGAAAGAAACTTCGCATCAAACTCTCCCAATGCTTCGTATTTATATGGTTCTACTAAATCCATCATGGCATCCGGCATCGCCTTTGATGCATCCACAGGAATCTTGTCATAGTCCACATCAAAATCTCTTACAATACGATATGTACTAGTCTCCGTACAATCATAATCTCCCTCTTCCCAGGTTCTGATCTTATCTGCTTCTCCTTCAAAATGCACGTGCGTATGCAGATCATACATCCAGAATGGCACATACAGTCCTTCCATTGACTCTATCGTAGAAGATGAACAGAAATTTCCCGGAAGAAACATCTGCTTAGCAAACTTTTCTTTCAAAAGATCCAGCGCCTTATGCTTATCAATTGCAAAAGGCAGCACGAGATTCGGCTCGTATTCATTCTCCATCCTGTCTTCAAAAATCACATATGTGCCACAATATGGACACTTCAGCGACAAATCGATCTGATCTGCTTCAATCTCCGCACCACAGTTATTACATACGTGCTTCTTGTCCTGAGAAATCAGTTCCGGCTCCCCTTCATTCCCACAGCTCTCACATATCATTTTCTTCTTGTCTGGGTTGTAGGTTACATTCCCACCACAGCTTTTACAACGATAAAACATAGGCTCCCTCCTTTTCTTTCTGAATGTACTCTCGGAATAAAGGGAACAACAGTGTAATATAGTTCCCGTGACCTCATCCCGACAATTACAAAGACTTTGTTATTTCGTATTTTCCTTACTTCTACTATATGGGTTTTTTCAACAAAATGCAACGAAATATTTATGATTTGATTGATTATTTTTTATAGATTATCCGCTGTAAAATGAAAATTTTATTTATGATAGAAAATTCCGTCAGCCGCACCCTTCTTATTCTAGTTTTAATTATACGTCTATATATATTATTTTGTAGCGTTTTTGTTTACTACAATCAACATATACGCCTCAACTTTTAACAGATAAATTATGTTTTAAACCACGTTATGATTCCTTTATAAACAAATAGATTTAAGGAGATTTTAAATGGATATTTTAAAAAGAATTGTTGATCTAAGAAAAGAAAGGAACTGGACAGAATACCAGCTTGCGGAACAATCCGGGCTTACCCAGTCTACGATTTCTTCATGGTACCGTAAAAATATGCTCCCCACTATTCCTTCATTAACTAAACTTTGCGATGCTTTTGGAATTACATTATCGCAATTTTTTCTGGAAGATGAATGCAAAACTACAACATTGAATGAACAACAGCTTCGATTAATGTACTATGCAGCTAAGCTAAATTCAGAGCAATATGAGGCCCTTCTCCATTTTTTAGAATTACTTTGATGAATTGGCAAAGCTAATGAACCATAAGAAATCTCTCCTCTGGCTCTGACAGCTTTGCCTGCTGCAAATTTCTACTTAGCATATTTTCTCGTTTTCTTACATAGTTATTAAAACCCACCATTCTAAAAAGGATGTGCTTTTTTGAACGATTATTCTGGTTGTCGAAAACGTATTTTTGAATATAACATCTATACTTTTTTCCTGTTTTTTGCTATCCCAATCTTCTTTTTTTCTTTCTCTGTTTCCTACAACATAAACGCTCATGCTTTTTCAAAAACAGAAAGTACTGTCCCCAATGAACTTTCCTCGCTTCATGCAAAAGCAGCGATTCTTATGGATGGGGATAACCAAAGAATTCTATTTGGCAAAGAAGAAGAAAAAGAACTTCCAATGGCAAGTACAACGAAAATCATGACCTGCCTGTATGCAATCGAGCATGGGAATCTTTCAGATAAAGTCGTATTTTCAAAACGCGCTGCTTCTGCTCCTAAAGTAAAACTCGGGGCTAAAAGTGGCTCACAATTTTTACTATCCGATTTACTTTATGCATTAATGCTCGAATCTTATAATGATGCTGCCGTTGCAATTGCAGAACATATCGGAGGTTCCGTAGAACAATTTTGTGCAGATATGACACAGGAAGCCAGAAATTATGGCTGCTATCACACCTCTTTTGAAACCCCAAACGGACTCGATAGTGCCAAACATTATACGACCTGCCATGATCTTGCCTTACTGACCTGTCTTGCCTTAAAAAATGATAACTTCTGCAAAATCATTAAAGAGCCTTCTTTTTCTATCAAAGAATTAAAAACCGGGCAATCTTACTCTTTAAATAACAAAAATCTGTTTTTAACTTCCTATAACGGTGCAATCGGTGTAAAAACCGGGTACACAAACAATGCCGGATATTGTTTTGCTGGCGCAGTAAAAAAAGACGGTCGTTATCTGATTTCTGTTGTTTTAGGAAGTGGCTGGTACCCAAACCGCCGTTATAAATGGGAAGATACAAAAAAACTGATGGATTACGGAATGAACAATTATAGCAAAAAAGAAATCCCTTTAAACAAAGGAGTTCCTTCAAAACTCCCTGTAAAAAGAGGACATAAATCTAACTGCACTCTTTCTGCTCCAAAACCCGTCAGCTTATATATATCACCTGACGAAAAAACAAAATGTATTATCAATCTTCCCCCATCCTTAACCGCTCCGGTTCAAAAAGGCACTGCTGTCGGCTCTGTCGTTCTTTATATTGATTCTAATCCCTACCGCAGTTATCCTATATACACTAAACAAACTATAAAAAAACGAACCTTCTCCTGGTGTTACAAAAAATTATTTTACTATTTCATTCATTAGGGGAAACAGACGAAAAAAGAAATACTACCATATCCCATCTGCTCTGT
>JAFEHB010001045.1_pt1 | contig 13010 bp, 11 predicted proteins | sample 9267121 | NCBI WGS metagenome assembly JAFEHB01 (sample SAMN17103336, study PRJNA684904) | human gut metagenome | isolation source: diarrhea sample from child under the age of five | host: Homo sapiens | place: South Africa: Mafikeng, Mafikeng Provincial Hospital | collected 2019-09 | reverse complement strand
GAATACATCCCTGCAGTAGGCGAAGGTATCGAAGAAGCTACCAAAGCTGGTATCCTTGCAGGATTCCCAGTAGTAGGTGTTCATGCTACCGTATATGATGGATCTTACCATGAGGTCGATTCATCTGAGATGGCATTCCACATTGCCGGATCCATGGCTTTCAAAGAGGCTATGGCAAAAGCAGCTCCTGTAATTCTTGAGCCAATCATGAAAGTTGAAGTTACTATGCCGGAAGAGTACATGGGAGATGTTATTGGTGACATTAACTCTCGTCGTGGACGTATCGAAGGTATGGATGACATCGGTGGTGGAAAAATGGTTAAGGCATATGTTCCACTTGCTGAGATGTTTGGATACTCAACAGACTTACGTTCCAGAACTCAGGGACGTGGTAACTACTCAATGTTCTTCGAGAAATATGAGCAGGTTCCGAAGTCTGTACAGGACAAGATTGTTGCATCTAAAGCAAAATAATAAAAATGCTTGAAAAACTCGCAAGTTTTTTATATAATCAGAAATAGCCGAGTGACTTATTAAAATGTAAAAATAAGCGCCCAGAAAGGGCATAAAATTAAGGAGGACGTTTTAAAATGGCAAAAGCTAAGTTTGAAAGAACCAAACCACATTGTAATATCGGAACCATTGGTCACGTAGACCATGGTAAAACAACTTTAACAGCAGCTATTACAGCAGTTTTAGCAGCAAGAGTTGCTGGTAATACAGCTACAGATTTCGCTAACATCGATAAAGCTCCAGAAGAGAGAGAAAGAGGTATCACTATCTCTACAGCTCACGTTGAGTATGAAACAGAGAAGAGACATTACGCACACGTTGACTGTCCTGGACATGCTGACTACGTAAAGAACATGATTACCGGAGCAGCTCAGATGGACGGCGCTATCCTTGTTGTTGCTGCAACTGATGGTGTTATGGCTCAGACAAAGGAGCACATCCTTCTGTCTCGTCAGGTAGGTGTACCTTACATCGTTGTTTTCTTAAACAAATGTGATATGGTAGATGACCCAGAGTTAATCGAGTTAGTAGAAATGGAAGTTACAGAGCAGTTAGAGGAATATGGTTTCGAAGGCTGCCCAATCATCCAGGGTTCTGCTCTTAAAGCTCTTGAAGATCCTAACGGACCATGGGGCGACAAGATCATGGAATTAATGGATACTGTAGATAGCTATATCCCAGATCCACAGCGTGATACAGATAAACCTTTCTTAATGCCAGTTGAGGACGTATTCACAATCACAGGTCGTGGTACTGTTGCAACAGGTAGAGTAGAAAGAGGAACATTACATCTGAATGACGAACTTGAAATCCTTGGTGTTAAGGAAGATGTTCAGAAGACAGTTGTAACTGGTATCGAGATGTTCCGTAAACAGTTAGACGAGGCTCAGGCTGGTGATAACATCGGTGCACTTCTTCGTGGTGTTAACCGTGACCAGATCGTTCGTGGACAGGTTCTTGCTAAACCAGGTACTGTTACTTGCCACAGAAAATTTACAGCTCAGGTTTACGTTTTAACAAAAGATGAAGGTGGACGTCATACACCTTTCTTCAATAACTACAGACCACAGTTCTACTTCAGAACAACTGACGTAACTGGTGTTTGTGAATTACCAGCAGGTACAGAGATGTGTATGCCTGGTGATAACGTAGAAATGACAATCGAACTGATCCATCCAGTAGCTATGGAGCAGGGTCTTACTTTCGCTATCCGTGAAGGTGGACGTACTGTAGGTTCAGGACGTGTTGCTACCGTTATCGAGTAATCTTTGCATAAGCAATGGAATAAGTGCCTGATAAGGCAATAAAGAATAGGGACTGCAAGTATTTTAGCTTGTAGGTCCCTATTTTATTGCTGTTGTTGTGTGCATTTGAAAAATGAAATCTTGCGAATATTATATACTAGTGTTATCATAATAATGTATAGCTAGAATTTAATATGAGTGTTATTATATTAAATTGAGTTATTTATATCAAATTTGAAAGGAGTAATTATGAGTAAAATCGAGACAGTTCAAGATTTTAAAAATTTTCTAAAAGAGAATAAAGATAAACTCCTTGAAAAAGCAGTTAAAATTGAAAATCTTCCACCAGATGACGAATGGATAAATGATACATCTTGGGATAAAATATATGCAAAAGGGGTTGCACAGAATGGCAAAATATAATATTGGAGAAGTATGGTGGATTCATTTTCCCTTTGAAGATAAAGACGATTATAAGCGTAGACCAGCGATTGTAATTGATGATGATACGATTGCTATTCTTGCTATGTATGTAACAAGTAAAAATAAGAATAACAATCCATACAGTGTTGCGATTCAAGATTGGGACTTAACTGGGTTAACAAAGCCTTCATGGGCAAGGATTGATAAAATTGTAAGTGTGTCAGAATGGCATATGGTTAGAAAATCTGGTGAGTTATCGGAAAGATATCTTACGATGATATTACATTTAGTAGCTGTATTTGTAAAAGGTGTGTCGCATGATTTTTCACTGATGGCAATGAAAAATAAGGATGGAAAATATCTGCAAAAGTATGATAAACAATGGGATTGTTGGTTGTTTCCATATGTAAGAAGTACAGATACAAATAAGGCAAACGTTGATGATTTTGTGAGTGATTTGATTAAGAAAGAAATATCAACAAAGTATGTTGCACAAGCAACACATTGTAAGTATTCTGTAAGTGACAATACTTATAAAATATATAATCATAAATTGTATGAAGTTCTACTTGCTATGGTTCCTGAACACATGTTAAAGGATTCATTTGTAATTGATGGAACGGAATATAAATGGATGTCTATTGAGCAGATGGAAAATGATGAAGGAATCATGAAAAAGAATGATGAAGTAGTAGCATTTGTAAAGAGTAAGTGTTTCTGATAACAAAAATACAGTGATTAATTCTCAACATTGTAATAGAAGATTAATGTTTGGACTTCCGATTTTTCGGAAGTCTTTTTAGGTTACTATATCTTTGAAAAAAATAAACTCCGTTTTTCTTGTAAAAGAAAATTAATGTGTGATAAGATGTTAGTAAAAGTAAATTGAAATAAATTTTGTGAACTGAGGCTAAAGCTAGTATGAGGAGGAATATAAGATGGCTATTACATTTAATTCCGTAAAATGTCCAGAATGTGGAGCTAATTTGCCAGTAGAAAAAGGGAGAGAGAGGTTGTTTTGTTCTTATTGCGGAACTCAGGTAATAATTACAAATGAGAATGAACATATTTATAGGTATATAGATGAAGCAGGAATGGTTCAAGCCGATAATAGTAAGGAAATAAGAATGAGAGAATTATCGATTGAGGAACAACGGGGCTATTTTAATGATAATCTTAGAAAAACGTTAATTATTATATGGTTAATTGTATCAATACTATTGTTAGTAATTGGAATAGGTATTATGTTTATGACTGGAGAAGAGGGACCTTTTTTGGGCTTTGGTTTTCTTGTTTATGTCGGAGGTCCCGTTATTGGAGGCGGTGCATATGTCGTGTTTAAACTTATTCCAGAGAAAGAAAATGAAAAGTATTTGGCAAGAAGCGGTGGTATTAAATTCCCAAAAAGTTTGGAGCCTTTTTCGGGGAAAAATTATGAGGTTATATATAGTACATTGATAAATTTAGGATTTACGAATATTGTTTGCATTAATATGCATGATTTGACGGTAGATTTATTGGAAAAAAAGGGTGAAGTTGAAAAAGTTATAGTGGACGGAAAAAATATTACATTGGGTGGAAGAGTATATATGTCAAATACTCCTATTTCAATTCTATACCATGGAAGGTGAAAATATGATATGTAGCAATTGTGGAGCAAATTTGGAACAGGGTGTTCTTTTTTGCAGAGAGTGTGGTAGCAAGGTGGCTGAAAAAAGATTTTGTCGAGAATGTGGAAAGGAATTGGAACAGGGACAAAAATATTGTTCTTCATGTGGAGCAGATATTGATTTTGTAGATAAAGAAATGAATTTAATATCGAAAGAAGAAAATGATTCGAAAGAGAGATATAGTTCATTTACAAATACAGAAAAGAAAAAAGAAGTATTCAATGCAGCACAGATTCAGAAAAAGAAGAAGGTATTAAATAAAAAAACAATAGTAGTTGCTATTGTAATGATAGTTGTAATATTATTGGCAGTGTTAGTTTTTAAGTATATTCAGAACGGCAATGGAAGCAGGACTAATTTAATACCAACATTTACTACAACTCAGTCAGAGGACTATTCAGTAGAATTAGGAACGCAATATGCATATATGAGTGATGAGTGGAATGTGTATATTGCAGAACCCGTTTCTGAAACAGTTATTAAAATTGAACATTGGGATAAAACAATGAGTTTTTCGAAGACAATGAAATATAGTGAAGATATAGGATCATTTAAAATAACTGATACAGAGAATGGATTCGCATGGATAGATGATGAGCATACTGCTTTTGTATTTAAGTTAACAGATAAAAATAATAGCAGAATAAAGGGACAAGAAGTTGTTTTTACAGTCAATATTGATGATGATGACAATTGCAAAGGTTCCGATTATAATGAAAAAATAGCTTGTTATACATATCAAAACGATGATTGGCATGAGTATAGAGCAATCCCACTTACAGATAAACTAATAAAAATCGAAGTATGGTATAGAGGGAGCACCCTTGGAAAATTTTTGTATGGATATGATATGTGCGTATTAAATATAGAGAGTAAGGATACTGATTTTGAATGGAATAGGGATTATTCTTCATTTTCTATAACTTTAGAGGACACAGCAAATAAGTCTAATTGGAAAGGTGCAACACTTGTTTCATTTACATTGGAAAAATCCAAATATAGTTATTATACGGTGGAAGACTATTTGAAAGAACAGATATTGTCAGAAGAAAAACAACAGAAGGATGGCTTTGAAGAAAACAGCTTAGTTGAAGTGGGCAATTATAGCTTTTTAATTCCGTCCTATTGGAAGGCAGATATTGAAAAAACAAATCAGTACAGAGCATATGCAGAGACATCGGGAAAGGTTGCTATGCTAGAGATAGAGGCATCTTATGATTCAGATCCCGTTACATATGATGCTTTGGCTAAGGAAACAGAAGATGGAAAAATGAGTGAAGCATTTGCATCATGGTATGATTCTTGTAGAGATGTATTGGTAAAAGATTTTGATAATGGAAATGTAAAAGGTTTTGTTTATTCAGCAAAATACATACAAGAAGGACATAGTGGTACTTCAGTTTTTCTTTGTTTTCCGGATGAAAAGAGCAATAGTTGGATGTATGTTATTTTATGTGAGACAGATAACACAGAATATAGTTATACAAACGATTTTGAAAAAGTATTAAATTCTACTAGTGTTTCTGATTAATTGATTTGCAACTCACACAACCAACAGAGGGAGACATTATGGTTACTTGTAGAGACGTCAATAATTTGGATCTGGATGGAGTAGAACTGCTGACAGGGGAAGTGGGACTGGACAGAGTGGTGTCCTGGACATATTTTGTGCAGACGAAGCCATATGAAGATCATATGAATCCTGGCAACTTCGCACTGATTGTAGTGGATTATCTGCGGTTTGACATCGAGAAGACCTTTGAAACAATGGTAGAACTGAATGCACTGGGAATTTCCGGGCTTGCAATATCGATTGTGGATGACCGGGAGAAAATTCCGCAGAAAATGATAGACAAAGCGGTTGAACTGAAATTGCCACTGTTCTATGTCCGCTGGGAAGGCGCAACCTTCGTGGATATTGCACAGAGTATCGGGCAGCTGATACTGGAAACCAATATTACAAATAAGCGTACCGGGGACTATTTATATAATCTGCTGTTTGGATATGAAGTAAATGATAAATATATTGAAAAAATATCCAGCCAGTTTGGACTGGCTTTCGACCGGGCATACCGTGTTGGAATCATTGTAATTGACCGGAAATATGGAATTAACCTGGAGCAGGATGAGCATACTTATCTCTATTATACGGACTGTCTGAACCGGGAAGTAATGCATATGGAAAATCGTCCGATGTATATGCGTTTCTTAAATAAATTTGTGCTGCTGTTTGAGGCAACGGAGGATAAGGAGACAGAACGGCAGATTGAACAATTACTAAAGAAACTGGACAGCCGCCCGCAGTTCGCCGGGCTGATACACAGTACCTGTATTTTAGGCGCAGCTTATACGGATCCGTCTGAATTTGGCAAGAGCTATCAGGAAGCAAAAAATCTGATCCCAAAGAAAGATTATCTGCCGAATCCTACTAATAAAAAAGTGCTTAGTGCCAGTTCTATGGGCATTTATAAATATATGTTTAACAATGGAAATCAGCAGGAGATATTGGACTACTGCAATGACAAATTAAAGAAGCTTGAGATGTATGACCAGACCAATGGGGCATTTCTGGTGGAGACGCTGCTGGCGTATTATATGAGTGGATTTAATGTGGGAAAGACAGCAGAGGCTTTGTATATCCATCGGAATTCCCTGCAGTACCGCCTGAAGAAGATAGAAGAAATACTGGAGGTTGACCTGGAAGATTCCATGGAATATCTCGATATTGTAAACTGTATTCTGGTAAAAAGACTGATGTTTAATTAAAAGACTGTGCAAAGCGCACAATTAAATTGTGCATTTTGAAAGTTGAAAAGAAGAAAAAGAAAGTATACTATACTGTCTATCAGCAAAGACGCTTTGAGAGAAAGAAATCTCAAGCGTCTTTTTTGATACTCTAGAGAAACAAAAAGTCGGCTTCACATTTGCATTTAAGGAGGAACATATTATGAATAAAAGAAAATTATTAGCATTGGTACTGACAGGAGTTATGGCAATATCTACATTGGCAGGATGTGGTTCGTCAGATACAAAAACATCCGATACAGATGTGAAAACCTCAGAGACAGCAGAGACATCTGATAAGAATGTATTAAGAGTTGGAATGGAATGTGCATATGCTCCATTTAACTGGACACAGGACAGTGACACAACACCGGATGGAAGCAAGGCGGTTCCGATTTATGGATCTGACTATTATGCATATGGATATGATGTGGCAGTAGCCCAGAAGCTTGCTGATGAGATGGGAATGGATTTAGAGGTTCATAAAGTAGAATGGTCTTCCATTGGAATCTCATTAGATGCAGGAGATTATGATGTAATCATTGCAGGAATGGGAAAAACAGCAGAAAGAGAAGCTTCTTATTCATTTACAGAACCATATTATTACAGAGACAACTGCATCGTAGTGAAAAAGGGAAGTGCTTATGAAAATGTAAAAGGACTTTCCGATTTGGCAGGAACCGGATGTAAAGTAACAACACAGTTAGGAACCGGCTGGGTACCTCTTTTGGACCAGATTGAAGGTGCAGAGCAGTCAGGAAATTATGAGACAACATCCGAGTGTTTCATGGCAATATCCAATGGTGTTGCAGATGTATGTGTCGTAGATTTGCCAACCGCACAGTCAGCAGCACTTACCAATGATGACCTTGTGATTATCCAGTTAGATGCAGATGATTCTTTCACCGGTGATGATGAAATGGTAAATGTATGTATCGCTACCAGAAAAGATGATACCGCATTAAGAGATAAAATCCAGGATGCTATGGATGCCATTGGCTGGAATGATAAAGCCAAAATGGATGAGCTGATGGATACTGTTCTGACACAGCAGCCGGCAGCAAACTAGAAATATTTCCAGCGTAAGCTGAGTAAATAGATAAAGTGAGGTAGAGAAATATGTTAATAGAAAATCCGAGTAATTCGTTAGAGTGGATGATATTTTTAGCCCAGAAATATGCAAGTATGTTTATCAAAGGAACCTGGCTTACACTGGAAATTGCTGTAATCGGAACGCTGGTTGGTTTTGTGTTAGGCTATATTGTCGGACTTGTAAATGATGCAAAAATCAGCGAGGGTGATAATGTTTTCAAGAAGCTTCTGATGCGGCTTTTGAAAATCATCTTTACTGTATATGTAGAAATCTTCCGTGACACTCCAATGATTGTTCAGGCAATGATTGTATACTATGGAATAAAAATGCTGGGAGTAGAAATGACACCGGTATTTGCAGGTATTGTGGTAACGGTATTAAATACCGGAGCTTACATGGGTGAGACAGTACGTGCCGGAATCGGATCCATTGATATGGGCCAGCGGGAAGGTGCATGGGCAATGGGAATGTCGCCATTTAAGACAATGTTGTATGTGGTATTGCCACAGGCATTTAAAAATATTATCCCGGAGATGGCAAATACATTCCTGACAAACCTGAAGATGACATCCGTATTAAATGTAATTGCAGTACAGGAACTTTTCATGGCTGCAAAAACAGTCGGAGGAAATTATTACAAATACTTCGAGTCATACCTGGTAATTGCAGTGATTTACTTTGTATTGTGCTTTGTCTTTGATAAGATTTTCAAATTTATTGAAAAGAAAATGCAGGGCAAGACAGATTACGCACTGGCAATTGAGTATATGGATAATCAGTAGGAGGAACGGATATGGGAGAGACAGTAATTTCAATCAAGGATTTGAGCAAATCATTTGGGGACCATGAGGTTTTAAGAAAAATAGATATTGATATAGAAGCAGGAGAAATTATCTGTATAGTTGGTTCTTCCGGTTCCGGAAAGTCAACGCTGCTGCGGTGTATCAATAAACTGGAGCGGCAGACCTCCGGTAAAATCCTTTACCATGATAAGGAAGTCCGGAATGTACAGAAGGACATCAATGAATACCGCTCCAGGGTGGGAATGGTATTTCAGTCCTTTAACCTATTTAACAATATGACCGTATTGCAGAACTGCATGCTCTGCACCAGAAAGGTGCTTCATATTTCCAAAGAAGAGGCATTTAACCGGGCAATCACACATTTAAAGGATGTAGGAATGGCTCCTTATATCAATGCAAAACCATCACAGCTTTCCGGAGGACAGAAACAGAGGGTTGCCATTGCAAGGTCTCTTTGCATGAATCCGGAAGTACTTCTTTTCGATGAGCCGACTTCTGCACTGGACCCGGAAATGGTAGGAGAAGTATTAAATGTTATGAAAGAGCTTGCCAAGACGGGACTTACAATGATTATTGTTACTCATGAGATGGCATTTGCAAGGGATGTATCCACCAGAACCATTTTCATGGATTCTGGCTATGTGGCAGAGGATGCAGCTCCATCCGAACTGTTTACCAATCCGAAAAATCCGAGAACACGGGAATTCTTAAGTCGTTATTTAGCAGGTTAAAGGAGGACAGAAAATATGGAGAATTTTGTAATAACCTTTGCAAGAGGATTCGGAACAGGCGGAAAGGCGATTGCTTCCCAGCTGGCAAAGGAGTTAGGTATTCACTGTTATGAAAACCGAATCTTAACGCTGGCAAGCCAGCTCAGTGGACTGGATGAGAATATTTTTCAGGAAGTAAATGAAAAAATGAGGGAGACCAGTGGATTTTCCAGCTTTTTAAGAGGACTGCCACGGTCTAGACGTTACATTTCCAGAAATGAAAAATTCGTATCGGATGACAAGCTGTTTGAATATCAGAGTGAAATTATCAAAGATCTGGCAGAAAAAGAGTCCTGCGTCATCGTCGGAAAATGTGCCGATTATGTACTGAAGGGCAAACCAAATGTGGTGAGCATCTATATTGAGGCACCGAGAGCATTCTGCGTGAACCGTACCATGGAAAATATGGGCGTGACCGAAGAGGTTGCTAATGCAACCATAGAGCGGACGGATAAATTCCGGGCAGATTATTATGAATATTACACACACGGAAATTACTGGACAAACCCGGTCAATTATGACATGACATTAAACAGTGAGCGGGTCGGCGTGCAGAACTGTGTAAAAACCATTGAGCAGTACCTGATTATCAAAGGGCTGATTACACCGGATATGATACATCCGGCAGGAGAATTAAAATAAGAGTTCGGGATAAGAGTTTGAAATAAAAGTTTAAAATAAAAGTTCAAAGTAGGAACAGAGTTGGAAAATTAGAAAAAGACAGAAAAAAGCAGGAACACCGGAACTGGAACGGAGCTCCTGCTTTTTTGCGGCAATAAGAAAATGCTGGTGGCAGCTTCTGCAGGGATTGTTTTATTGCGAACAAACTGGATTTTATATATAATGAAGTAAAACAACCCGGGAGAAAAATTGATGGAAGCAGGAATAATTACAACAGTGCTTTTGGTAGCATGTGCAACTATATGTATTGGCGTTGGTATCTTTTATTTTTTTATTAATAATACGAAAAACAAGGGGCGGATTTGTATCCTGCTTCTGGGAATAGGAGGAGGAATCTGGGCACTGGGTTCAGCATTGTATGGAAATTGTACAGATGACAGATTGGCACAGAATTTCTTTTGCATGACAATTGTGGGCTTTAATTTATATGTCATTGCGATTGTAATTTATGTGGCGTGTCTGACTGGTGTAAAAATAAAGGGATATGGCCTGATGGTTGGATTAGGAATACTGACATCTCTGGTGGATGGTGTTTCTTTTGGAAGTATGCGGATCCGCCATTTTTACAGGGTCAATGGAAGAACCTGCTTTACCACAGAATTTCATGGCAGCGTGTTTTATCACTGGCTGTATATTATGCTTTGCTTTTTGTGCTGTATCTATATTGTACTATATTGGTCGAAGAAAATTATGCGTAAAAGTCAGAGAAAATATGTGGCATATATCATTCTGGGAAATACAATTATGCTTCTTTCGGCAATTCCGGATACGGTGTTGCCATTTTATGGAATTAAATCTTATCCCAGTTCGGTTTATGGCGTAACAGTTTCGTTTTTAATGACTGTATTTTTTAGTATCCGGTATGATACTTTTGGAATATCAAAATTAACAGTTTCAGATTATCTGTTTAATCAGATTGACTATGGTGTGATGGTATATGATTATCAGAGAACACATATTTTACATAATACAAATGCAGAAGTGTTGTTTGGTGCAGATGTGGAACAGCCTTTTGAAGAACTGGTAACCTGCGAGTGCAATAAGGAAGAATTTGCAGAACAGCTTTATCAGGGAAAATTAGAGCACTGCAAGGTGAAATGCCTGCAGGGCAATCAGATTTTATCGGTAACTTCTTCGATGGTCTGCGATGAATATGGCGAGATGCAGAATACTATCGTAACGCTGGTGGATATTACTTACGAAGAAGAACTTTTAGAGCGGCTCCGGGTGTCAGACCGGGCGAAGACCGATTTCCTTACGAATATGTCCCATGAAATCCGTACACCAATCAACGGTATTATGGGGATGAACAGTCTCCTGCTCCGGCAGATTGATACGCTGCCAAGGGAGAAGATTGCAGAGTATGCAGGAAATATGCAGCGGGCCAGCAGAACCTTGCTTGCTATTGTAAATGACATTTTGGACATTTCCAAAATTGAATCCGGAAAGATGGAGCTGCTTTGCGAGGGTTATGAGCTGGCATCCCTCATCAATGACTGCTATACGATAGTTGCCTCTAACTGCAAGAAAAAGAATCTGGATCTGTATATGGAAATTGATGAGAATCTTCCATCCATTTTATATGGGGATGATGTCCGTATCCGCCAGATAGTAAATAATTTTCTGTCTAATGCGGTAAAATATACCAAGCGTGGTCATGTAATTTTAAAAATTTCTTATAGCAGGATAGACGAGGAAAATATCAACCTGCGCATTGATGTAAAAGACAGCGGAATTGGAATCCAGAAGAAGGATATGGAGAACCTTTTCCAGAATTTCACAAGATTAGAAGAGCATAAGAACCGCAATATCGAAGGAACCGGACTGGGACTGAGCCTGACGAAACGTCTGGTAGATATGATGCACGGAGAAGTACAGGTAGAAAGCCAGTATGGTGAAGGCTCAACATTTACCGCAATCATACCGCAGAAGGTCATTTGTGAAGATGGCATTGGTGATATGAAGCAGATTTTCGAAAACTATGAGCTTTCTGTCGGCGCTATGATGCCGGTACCTCAGTTTGCCGGCGTGCATATTCTTGTGGTGGATGATATGGAAATGAACCGCATTGTGGCAAAAGAGATGCTGCTACAGACTGGTGCAATCGTGGATGTGGCAGGCAGTGGAGAAGAAGGGCTGACTCTGATGAAAGAGCAGCACTATGATCTTATTTTCATGGATCAGATGATGCCGGATATGGATGGCATTGCCACCTTTGAGGAAATGAAGCGAATGAATCATCAGAATAAAACTACACCGGTAATTGCCATGACAGCCAATGCGGTAAAAGGAGCAAAGGAAATGTATCTGCAGCATGGATTTGCCAATTATATTTCCAAACCGATTTTTGAAGAGAAGATGTGGAAGATACTGGAACGTTTTCTGGCGGACAAGCAGACAGAGGCAGTGGAAAAGAAAAATTCTGACGGTGGAGCAGAAGAAAATAAGAAATCATTGCAGGAGCGTTTTCCATACCTTGACACCGAGCAGGGAATGTCCGTATGCATGGAAGACGAAGATTTTTATCTTAAGATATTAAAAGTTTATCTGAAAGATGAGATGGTGGATACTCTGCAGCAGGATTATGAAGAAAAAGACTGGGTGCAGTATCAGATTCATGTGCATGGACTGAAAAATGTGTCTGCGAATATCGGAGCCATGGAGTTGTCTGAGCAGTTTAAGGGATTAGAGTATGCCATCAAGAATCATGACATTCCGGATACGGATTATATCCGAAGTCATCATGATAAAGTAATGGAGGCATACCAGGAGCTCTTACGGCGGCTGGAGTGGGATGTCTGAGAAGGAGGAAGACAAACATGGTAAAAATCGACTTAATTACCGGCTTTTTAGGTTCCGGTAAAACAACATTTATAAGAAAATATGCCCAGTATCTGATGGAACAGGGCATGAATATTGGAATCTTGGAGAATGACTATGGCGCAGTAAATGTGGACATGATGCTGCTGCAGGATTTGATGGGAGATAACTGTGAGCTGGAAATGGTAGCCGGAGGCTGTGATAAGGAC
>JAFEHB010001042.1_pt1 | contig 13037 bp, 15 predicted proteins | sample 9267121 | NCBI WGS metagenome assembly JAFEHB01 (sample SAMN17103336, study PRJNA684904) | human gut metagenome | isolation source: diarrhea sample from child under the age of five | host: Homo sapiens | place: South Africa: Mafikeng, Mafikeng Provincial Hospital | collected 2019-09 | reverse complement strand
AAGCAACTGCGGCTGTTTGAGTAAATCGTCCGTATCTATGCAAATTGTGGTTCAGACACTCAATATCGGGGTATTTGCCCACAAGCCATCGACTTTAGCCGATGGTGGTTGACACTCCGGGTAGTAGCGCTCAATCAGGTCAATGGCATGGTTGGAGATTTCGATGCCATCATAAGCCTGGCGATAGTAACGAATCAGCCGTTTGAGCCGCCAGTTGAGTTCATCTTGGTTGTAGTAGTTCAAAGTGAAGACATCTGCTACATCAAATAAAGGCTCTGGCAGCATCGTTCCAAAATCATTCAATTGATCGTCTGAGCGTTTCAGATCGCGGCCAAATTCCTTTAAGGCATCAACGCCACCAACGTTTTCAACAATTCCAAATCCTTTGCCGACAATGATTCGTGGCAGATTCTTGGCACTCAGCTCATTTTGATCGTCCAGCTTCTCAATTTTCAGCTTGATTTCCCAGCCATCGCCAAAGTCATAGCGGAATAAGAATTCATCCCCGACATTAAAGTAGTTGAGCCGAAAATCATTTAGGCCAATGTATTTGATTTTAGGTCCGCCTGGAAAACTTGGTACCATGCTGTATTCTTCAGGATTGTTCACCATCACCACGAGACCGTCATCAGATTGATAAGTGAAGTCATACTGATGCTCCGCGTACATTTCAAACATAATTTCCAGATAGTATGCCAGCTCAGTAATTGGAAGATTCTTTTTGATTTTGAATCGTCGCCAGGTTGCGGGTGATCGAAAGTCTTTCAGTTCAGCCTTGATTATATAAGTTGGAATTGGCTTTGCCATATCAGTTTCCTCCAAATATTTGCCTTTGCAGCCATTGCAACGTTTAAAACTTTTGAACTGAGTATATCATAAGGCACCTGCCTGCTAAAATCATAAACTACAGCAATGAAAGCGCTTTATCCAGTTGCTAATGATGGCACAGCACGCTAAAATTAATATATAAATACATATCTTTCTAGCAGATTTTACACACTAAAGGGCTAGGTGCCTGATTGCGCCTAACCCTTTTCTTAAATTCAAAAAGGAATCATTAAATCGCCAATACATATGCGTGTATGCGCTTACTTAAGTGACTAATAAGCACCCTTCTATACGCGAGTCATCTCATGTATAGAAGGGTGTTTTCAATTATTAATAATTATCTTGAATCTGGTTCATAAATTCCTGTAAAGCATTCTGCCACGTTGGGATGACAAATCCAGTGGCTTCCGCTTTTTTCAGGCTCATAATGGAATGACATGGTCGATATGCCTTTTGTGGATATTCTTCAGAGGTAACTGGAACAACCTCTACGTCCTTATCTTTCAAAATTTCACAGGCAAATTCATGCCAAGAGCAACTGTCTTCATTCGACAATTGATAAACGCCATATTCACAATGATGATCAACCAGATATGTCATAAATTCTGCCAACGTCCGAGTCCAGGTCGGGCGGCCAACTTGATCATTAACTACTGTCAAGCGATCATGATCCTTAGCAAGGCGCAGCATTGTGTACACAAAGTTCTTGCCATATTCGCCAAAGACCCATGAAGTCCGAATGATGTAATAATCAGTCATGGCAGTTTGAATAGCCTTTTCTCCAGCCAGCTTGGCTTTGCCGTACTCATTTTTAGGATTGGTAAGATCGTCAACTTCATACTCGCTCGTCTTAGTACCATCAAATACGTAATCCGTGCTAAGGTAAACCAGCTTGGCACCAACTTTAGCTGCTACTTCAGCCAGGTTGCGAGTGCCATCTTCATTTACCCGCCAGTTGATTTTCTTACCTTCGTCTTCAGCTTTGTCGACTGCCGTATAGGCCGCACAATGATAGATTATCGCTGGCTTAAGAGCAGTTACCTGTTCTTCAACCGCTTGACGGTCTGTAATGTCCATATCCTTGGCATCACGTTCATCATAAGCGATTCCGCGTTCATCCAGTAAATGGCGCAACTCTGTCCCCAATTAACCATTTGCGCCAGTAATTAAGATTTTTGACATTTAACTCATCTCCTAAAGTACCCATAATATTATTAGTCATGATAAATACTTTAACCAAGTCAATAATCTACTATAAGAATCAACTAAATCAATATTTGGTTTCCAACCAAGATTTCTTAATTTTTCATTACTTAACCATATGTGAACATCTGGCGCATATCCCATATTTTCTTTGGGAATATCAATAATTACATTTTCATTTTTAACACCGAAATTATTAATTACCAGTTGTGCCATATCTTTAATTGTTGTGTGATTATTTTCATTTGATACGTTATATGCATTCTTGGAATCACCTTTTAATAACAAATACAATAATGCTTTAACTGCATCTGCTGAATAAACATAATTTCCTTCTGAATTTCCTTCAGTATGCAAAACTATATCTTTATGCTTTATAACACTACGAGCAAACTGTGCAAAAACTCGATTTTCGCTAGGTAAAACACCTGCCCCAAATGTCTGTGCCAATCGAGCAATCTTAACATTTAATCCAAATTGATCACTGAATGCTGTACAAAGCAATTCACACATACGTTTTCCTTCTGGATAGCAAGATCTAGATGAAGTTAAATCAACATATCCAAGATCTTTTTCAGTAGTTTTCCCAGAATTTATTGGTTGCCCATAAACTTCCATTGATGATACATATACCATTGACTTAACGGCTTTATTTACAGCAAATTTCAAAATTTCTTCTGTCCCATTAACGGCTGTTTTTATCGTACCAACTGGATCTTCAACCATTTGCTTAGACTTTGTGACCGCTGCTGTATGGATAATATAATCAATATCACCCTCCAGGCTCAGATCATTTTTTCCCAAATGTGCAACCACAAATTGTAAATTCTCTTTAGGATAATCAGCATATAAACTATCAGCCTTATTTAAATTGCGAACCATCCCATAAATATGTATATTTAAATTCTTTTTATAGTTGGCATATAGTAAAAAACGAATTATTAAAGAGCCAATAAATCCTGTAGCACCTGTAACAAAAAAATTTTGATTTTTAAATTGTTCTACCTTGAGCTCACTGTTTAATATGTAATCAAAATCATCTGTTAATACATTATGTTGATCAAAATAACCCATTAATTACTCCTCCAAACCATAAATTTGCGCATTTTCACGTGCATCGAGCAATGCCCGCATAGTATAAAAGTCGTCTGGTGTAGTAATCTTAATGTTTTCTTGAGGACCATCAACTAAATACAATTTTTTACCGTAGTAGGTCATCATAGAACACGAATCAATAAAATCAAATTTATTTTCTGAAATTGCTTTTTCATGAGCAGTTAAAATGTCATCTAGGTAAAAGCTTTGTGGTGCTCTCGCTAAACGAGCATAAGCACGAGCCGGTACATTTTTAATAGCTTCGTCATCATCCACTAATAATATGGTTTCCTTTGCTTTTACACTGGTAATTGCTGAACCATATTTTTTCACATTTTCAATATTATCCTTAATTGTCTTTTCAGTAATTAAAGGCCGTACGCCATCATGAATTAATACAATATCTTTATCCCTATTGCCTACTGCTTCAGCGGCTTTCAAACCGTTATATATAGATTCTTGGCCACTTTCACCACCTGGTACAATCTTTTGAATTTTATTTAAGTTATACTTTTGTGTCAACTTACCCATATAACCAATATAATCAGCCAAACAGGAAATAACAATAGCATCAATTTCAGGACTATTTTGAAACAGCTCTAGTGTATGAATGATAATTGGTTTATCATGCAATTTCAGAAATTGTTTAGGTATATCTTTTGAATGCATTCTTTTGCCAACACCACCTGCAAAAATTACTGCTATATTCATAGATGCTTTTCCTTTCTATTTAAAATAGTTATTTCTCAATTTTCAAAAAATTCAATACTCTTGCTGAAGAGTTGCCATCACTATACTTATCCCGCATAAATGGTTTAGTAGCTAACTAATCTTAAATCATTTTTAAACACAACTATAGCTTTAAAAAGTCTGCAAGACGCTGACAACTGTTTCCATCATGATATTTAAATACCTTATCAAATACTTCATGTCGCTTATTTTTGTAAGGATCTTCATTCCTTAAAACACTGTCAATAAAGTCAATAAAGTCTAATTGGTTCATGATGATTCGTCCTCCCATTAACTGCTCGGGAGGTTCAACTATGAACCCTAATTTATATTCCTTAGCATCATCAACAGTGAATCCAATTGGTCTGTCTAAATGTAAATAGTCATATGCTGCAGATGAATAATCACTAATTAATGCATCGGCGTCCTTCATTAAGCGATAATTATCAACATTTAACTTTTTCACAGAGTCTCCGTCTAATACTTTAATGTTAGACATATCATTTACTTTAATCGTTTCCTTATCCTGCATTGGATGGATTTTGATGATTAATAAAGCATTTTCTAGTTTCAATCTATGATTTAATTCCGAAAGAGACTTTAAATCGTAAAATATTGGAATTCCTAATGGTTCTTCAAAATTTGAATCATTTCTTCCAAAGGTTTTCCCTTTTCTGAACGTTGGCATCCATAAAATCACCTTATTGTAGTGTTCATCAGTAATTTTATGTAGTTCTTTTTTTGATGACAAATATAGTAAGTCATGCATTGGATAACCAAGAATAATCGACTTAACATTTGTATTATTTATTTGATATTGGTCTTTCAATATATTTTCCAAATATTTAGATGGCATTAAACAATACGTTAGGTTTTTTGGAAGATTTCCTTTACCTTTAGTAGCCTTCAGTCCTACAGGACCATGTGTTAAATATACCGATGTCTGTCCGTCTCTTACAGAACCGATCACATCTTGGCAAGTTAAAATATACTTTGCAGTACATATCTCTTTTTGCTTTTTCAAGCTAGGTTTGTATAGATAATACGCCTCAACATTTTTAGGTAATTTAGTAGGCTTCTCATTTTTTAAGAGCCACACTATCTTATATGTATCGTTATAGTGTTTTTTCAGTAAGTATTCATAGAAGGCTCCACCATTAGAGTCAAAATCATTATGACTTTCTATTACAATTGTATTTTGTAATGGCTTATTTTTTGTTATCTTTATAGCTATTCGTTTTAATTGTTGATCAATTTTATATCTATAAATTATATCCCACGTACCTTTAATTCCGTGAGATTTAATATAAGAAATAGGATTCATAGTACTACTTATCCTTCCTTTTTATTTTCTAGATAATGTAGATTTATAATCTATATCACTAGACTGCTTAATGTCTATTTGCTAACTGCTTTATACTTTTTGACGTTGAACCTATAAAAACAAATAGTATTAACATTACAGTTGCACCTGATTCATTAGTTAAAAAATTTTCGAAAGGTAGGCAAATTAATAAATATCCCAATATCAGCATCATAGCCTTTACCTTATCCGAATTTCCTACGTAAAAATAATATGCCTTTTTAAAGATTTCAAAAATAATGTAAAAGAAGACAAGAAAGCCAATAAAACCAAATGATGCATAATAGTATGGCAATCCACTGTCACCCAAGTCTACGTAATTCATAGGACTCGTACCATCTTTCATATTCATACCAAATAGTCCATATGCACTAGAATAGTACTCTCCTGAAGTCATTCCCCCAAAAGAAGCAAAACCACTCCCCAAAGGAAAACACATTTTCGCTAAACTAAAACCATTTTTTGATAGTGCTTCTCTAGGAGACCAAGTATAAGAACGGTATTCATTTATTTTTCCTTTTGAAACTAACAAGGCTATCACTGCGGCTAAAAAAAAGTACCTTGCTTTAATAGTGTTTATATCAAATTTCTTCAAAATTAGAATGATAAAAAGTAATAAAACATACGCAAATGCTTTATCTCGCATAGAAATAATCAAAAGAAATATAACCATACTTTGATATACATATATACTAGCTTCTTGACTTTTAGCCATAAGATTTACTGAAATAATGACTACCGAATATACTAAAAAAGTAGGATGGCTATATAGAAATTTATATGAATAAATTCCATATCTTAAGTCATAGGTCAAACCTAAAGTATTATCAAACAATGAAACAATTCCAAAAATAAATAGTATAAATAAATATATTTTTGATATTTTTTGTGTGGAAATCAAAATCCTATCGTCTAAATCATCATTCTTAGATATCTTTTTCCTTATTATAAGTGCCATGGCAATTATCGGAGTTTTAGCCATAGCTAACATATCCTTGGCTATGGCAATGTTATTATCTTGGAATTTAAAAAAAAGATTTCCTAAAACTCCAATTACACAGACGAATAATAAAGCAATTGTTATTTTTGCTAAACTTGAATCATGTATATAACTTTTGAAATTTATTAGAATATAAAACATAGATATAATCGCAATAACTTCATCTATGTAATTAACAAAAGATAGTTTTTGTTCAATTATATTAGACAATAGAATAATCAGATACAATATGCTCCATAACCATACTATTAACTTCTCTTTGCTAATCGTAATTTCCAACTTAATAACTTCTCCTCTATAATAATTAAAAAATTTAAGAATTATTTATGCTATGCTTTCTTAAACGAATTTATTATTTTTTTAATCTTTTTTCTTTTCAATATTCCTAATATAAAGAACAGCATAATTATTGAGTATCTAATTAGTATAGACCGGTAAGTAAAAATCATAATAACCATTGCTACTAATACAATAACTGAACTTAGCAAGATTACCTTATGATCATATAATTGCTTGTCTTTTCCAAATTTATCTTTCACAATAATTTTATAGAAAATAAAGTGCATAAGTGCTAAAACAATATAAGATAAAAGCGTGATATACCCTGCAGCATAGTATCCATATAGATTGATAAAAATATAATTTAATCCTACGTTGAGCACCGCTGCAATAACCGTAGCAATTGCAATTTGCACTGTTTTTTGATAGAAGTATTCAATAGTGCTAAACATTGAATACAAGAAAATAAAAAAGACTGATGCCGCAACCGGTGGAATTATGTATACTGCTGGCATATAATTTTTCCCAGCAAAAACCAAGACGATTTCTGGAGCGAAAGCCATTGTAATGATACATAACACAGCTACTAAAAAGAAAATGGGGGTTAAGGTTTCTTTTATGTCATCTTCATGCTCGCCATCAATAGACTGGTAAATATAAGGGGTCATTGCATTATTAAGAGCTGTAGTTACCAATGTCATCATCATTGAAATTGTATAAGCTACACTATATTGTGCAGCCTCGGCATTTCCAATGATTTTTCCAATCATAACCCTATCAGACTGATTAAGAGCATAATTGGAAAGATAGTGTGGAATCAAAGGGATGTTGAAATTGAAATTAAATTTCCAGTATTCCTTAACAAAGAACTTCTTACCTTTCCACAAAATTAAAAGTAATAATGGCAAGGCTACAAGAGCTTTTGCAAAAACATCAGAAACAACCCTAGCCTCTACTTTTCTAGTTGTATAAATAACAGCAATAACTCCCAACACTATACTCATTACACTAGATATAAATGATATAGCTACGACTTTTTGATATTTATACTCAAACCTAGCTTGAGATGCCCAAAATTCATAAGCTGGTGAAGTTAGTAGCTCTATAAACATCATTAACATTAAAAAAGGCGACAATCCAAAAAAGCTAGTCCAGAAATTTACTTTTAACAAATAAATTATCCCAAAAAAACAAGTTAATATTGTTGTCTGAAATAAAGACGAAGCGGTATATCCAGCAATATCGTCCTTATAAATCAACATACCCTTAGTATATCCACCTAAGAAGATATTTAATGATGTAAATATCAAAATAATATTGAACCATGATTGAAATAAAGTGAACGTACCATACTGATCCTGTGACATTACCCTAGTAAAAACAGGGGTAGATAATAATGATATTCCCTTAACCAGAATGTTAGATATTGTATACCAAAGTGATGCCTTAAGAGGAACCGACATTTTGTTATATTTTAAAAGAAAACTTCTAACTTTTTTTTTCAATTATTTTCTCCAGATGATGTTGTATTAGGAACTTCTGTGTAAAAAAGATTCATTGCCTTTTTATGATTTTTTTTATGATATTTATTCTATTTTGACCAATCAAATTAAAAATTTTTCTTTTAATCTGACTACTTTTTGAAGTCCAAGATGCCGAGTAAAGTGAAACAGAAAAAGAATCATCACATAGTAAATTACATGTATCGCCTGGTGCTATTGGGTCGATATACTTTGGTGGATATACTGTTACATTTCTCAGCTTCTTAATTTCATTAGAAAATGAATATCCATTTTCTTTAATAACTGCATCATTTAAATAAGGACACGCAATTTTTTCTTTAATATCGTCCGAATATTTGATTCCATCATACTTTTCCATCATTTGTTTTACAACAGGATGGTGTTTATATGCTCCAAAACCTAAACCAGTAGTACAGTATCTTCCTTGCTGCTGAATGCCAATATACATTTTATTTTGTAATAGAAAGTCAAGATTTTTTAGAATTTTTACATCAGTATCGAGATAAATTCCTCCATTATCATAAATAACTTTTAACCTCGCATAGTCAGATACAAATGCCCACGCCCTTGCTTTGTAAGCACTTTCAACAAAGGGATGACAATGAATATCAAAATTAGACTCATTCCATTCAACTATCCGGTAATCTGGACAATGCTTTTTCCAACTCTCTATGCATTTCTTGGCTTCCTTAGGTAATTCATTACCACCAAACCAACAATAGTTAATAACTTTGGGAATCAATGTTACTGGTCTCCTAAATAATTATTTCGTTTGCTTATGACTTATTGGCTTAGCTGGTATTCCTCCAACTAAACCATGAGCAGGAACATCCTTATTAACCACTGCTCCTGCTGCAATAACTGCGCCTTTTCCAATATGGACACCTTTTAAAATAATAGCATTAGCTCCTATCCATACATTGTCATCAATAATAACTGGCGCTGTAATATATTCGTCTTTGACTCCAACACTATCAACTACATGATCATGATCTACAATTACGACATTGTTAGCAATATCAACATTATTACCAATAAAAATTGATTCAGAACATGTTATTGACACATTATGATTAAAAAAAGCATTATCTCCTATGCATAAATTTCCAGAATCTGTTGTTTTTAAATATAATGGCCCTTGTGTCATCATAAACTTTCCAATAGTCATTTTGGAATTTCCTTGTATATCTACCAGTACTTTTCCTCGTAAACTATTGAGCATATGGAGTTTTATTTTTTTATTATATAAGACCTTATTAATACCAAAAAAGATTAGCGATTTAATAACTCTAAAAATCTTTCCTAACATAATCTCTCCTAAAAATAAGCAATCTTTATTAGTCATCAGTATATAGTTGATATAGAGTTTCTACATTATCAGCTAAATCATAACCATTTTTCCGAAGCGCCACTGTGTTAATTGTAGTTTCATAAATACGATCTTTTAGCTTTAATTTTTTCAATTGCTCAACCCAAGTATCAATTTCAAGTGGTAAAAAAGTAAAACTATTAGTTATATTAATTTCCTCAGAAACATGATCTGATACAATAATCGGTAATCCATTAGCTGCAGCTTCAATGACTACAAAAGGTTGTCCTTCAAAACGAGATGGTAATAAAAAAGCATCCATTGCAGATAGATACCTTTGCACATCATTAACTACACCAGTGAATATAACTCTATCACTTAAATTTAGGACATTCGCTTTCAACAAAACATCTTTAAAATCAGGTCCATTTCCTACTAACATTAATTTATATTTTTCAGGAAGTTGTTTTAATACATCCAACAAAAAAGATTGGTTTTTTTGATAATTAAATTTACCTACATTACCTAATAAAATGTCATTTTTATTAAGTTTAAATTTTTTCCTAATTTCTTTTCTATTGTCTTGATTATACTGATAATCTTTGAGAAAAATACCATTATCGATTATGTCAAATTTTTTATTTCGAAATAACCATTTTCCTGCTGCATTATTACAAGCAATTCTCCGATTTACAAACACTTCAAACGGTATTCTTAGTATCTTATTTAATTTTTTATGTTCTGTTACGGTATTATGACTATGAGCAATTCGTATCTTTACGCCTGCAAAAAAAGCGGCTGCTAATTCAATAGCCATAATTGTACTGCTACCATTAACATGTATGGCATCATAATTATTTTTTCTTAAAAGTGATATTAATGAAGAAAAATAATGCAGAGGTTTTGAATCTCTGTCGTGTAGAATAAACAAACCAACATTTGCACTCTGTAGTTCTTTTTTTAGATTTGAATCAACATCATTAGGAGCTAGAATGTCTATATCCATCCTTGGTCTGGTAGCCATTATTTTTGCATTATTAATAATAAATGTTGAAATTCCGTTCCTATCTAAGTTATTCGTACTAATCATTAATACTTTCATAGAAGACATATCCAATTTTTCTATTTAGTTTCTTTGATAATCCAATCCACAATCTCGCTATTTTTAATAGAAAATTTTCTTGCAATCAATGCATTACTTTTTCTCAGTAAATCTTTATCATATATCGTAAAAGTGTATGGACTACCATTTTTTCCACGACTAAAATCAACTAATCGCATATTATCTTCGCCATAAAAATTATGGTACATATGCGACATGAACCCGCAATTAAATGCCACAGTCTGTACTAACAATTCGTCTGAACAATTTGTCCACTTAAATATTTTTCTTAGTTTCAGTTCGTTTTTTAAAATATTTTCTACAAGATCATCAGTTATACTAACCCAATTCGATCCTAATTTTATTTTCCAATTAAGATTTTTAACTCGATTAACACATAACACTATCTGTAGCGCTAATAAACACCTTTCAAAAAAAATGAAAATTTCATTTAAAAATTGACATTTAAAACGTCGACGATAATTTTGTAAAAGATGATATAGCTTAGTCCTTCTTTTTATTTCTGGATCATGTTCATTCTGATAGTCCTTAAAATCTACAAATTCTTTTCCATTATTTTTTGCAAAGAATTCATCAAACTTTGAATTTGATACCAGTAATAAATCCTGTCCGGACATCATATGATAATAATCGTATGGACCATATTCTCTTGATTTTTTAAATAAGTAAATTTCTGCCATAGTTTGAGAATATCCACCCCAAAATACTTTATATTTACTAAAAATATATACTTTGGAAAATCTAGTTGACAATTCTAGCGCAGTCTTTGGGAATTTTTTCTGCTTTTGATCAATATGAATAAAGATATCATGATTAGGGTAATCAATTTGCTGAAGAAGTAATTTTAACTGATCCCAGTCACCATGAGCCATAATAAGAAATGCATGTTTTAACGTCATCGTTATTTCACTAATCTTTCTACTATCTTCTCTAAATCTGCGTTAAACCTCTTGTTATTGCTAGTTTTACTACTATTTTTTATTTTAACAAAATTATCATAATTGAAAATTTTAACAGCTAAATCATCAATTTGATAAACCGGGATAATATTATTCATTCGCTCAGCAATTAGGTTAACAAAATCAACCTGGTGGTTATTAATATGTTCATTAAACTCAACTTGACGCGGCACCACGATAGGGACTTTCCCATATTGCAAAGCCTCTAGAAAACTAGAAGGCCCGCCATGGGTAATAATTATTCTTGCAGTTTGATATGCAGTTTGCATTTCATTAAAAGACATCATCTTATGCCATTCACAATGCTCTGGTATATACGTACTAAACCCAGTCTGAATAACTACTTTTTCTTTAATTTTCCCGTCAGCTACCAACCTATCAACCTCTTTAATAAGTCGATTAAAAGGCTGTTCGTGGGTTCCTACAGTTACGAATATCATAATTCTCCTAAAATTTAAAAAATACTACCTAAGTTAATTGCCTTGGGATATACTTTTTTCATTTCTTCCCACTGCACAATAAATTTATCAACAATTGGATATACCAGTTTTCCAGTCAAAGTTGGTTTGTCATAACGGTCAAAAACTTCTATATAGACTAATTTACAACCCATTAACTTACCAATATAAAAGAACGGCACAGCAACTGCTGCACCACTTGAAATAATTACGTCAGGTTTTTCTTTCTTTAGGATTTTAATTGCAAGGTATGTATTTTTAATCAGGTTCTTAATGTTTCGGTTCGTAGGATAGTAGCATCCGTACATTTTTTCATCTGCTAATTTACTTCGAGCATCTTCTTTATCAAAGGTTACCCAAAATCTATCTTTAGTACTCCAAAATGGTTTCAACATATATAAATGTGTTAAATGTCCACCACTTGATCCAACTAAGCATACCTTCATTATGTATTCTCCTAACTCCTAATATGCACTATTCGGAAAGATCATAATCTTGACCGTCATAAAGATAATCCAGCCGTCATACCAAAAACTGGCTTTATTTATGTATTCAATATCTAAACTGACCATTTCATCAAAACTGGCCTTATTGCGAACCGTTGCCTGCCAAAGTCCCGTGCAACCCGGCGTAACCAACAGTCGCTGCTTGTCGTAATCAGTATATTCAGCGACCTCGCTTGGCAGCGGTGGTCGTGGACCAACCAGACTCATATCCCCTAAGAGGACGTTAACCAATTGTGGCAGTTCGTCTAAGCTATATTTACGAATCCATTTACCGGTCTTGGTAATCCGAGGATCCTCTTTCATCTTAAACATCGCGCCTTCAACCTCATTCTGGTCGAGCAGCTGCTGTTTAATCTGATCGGCATTCTGTACCATTGACCGAAACTTGTACATTTTAAACGGCTTTTCGTTTTTCCCGAGTCGCGTCTGTGAATAAATTACTGGACCACCATCTTCAAGCTTGATCCGCAATGCAATCACCAAAAACAATGGCGAAAGCAGCACTAAGGCAAGCAAGCTAGCCAGTAAGTCAAAGCCGCGCTTGCAGACTGGATAAAACAGCCGCTTTTTTACGCGTTGCTGATTAACGTATGTTTTAGTTTTTGTTGCCATCATCACACGATTCCTCCTCCCTTAATCATCCTCTTTAGTCGAAAATAGGG
>JAFEHB010001034.1_pt1 | contig 13098 bp, 9 predicted proteins | sample 9267121 | NCBI WGS metagenome assembly JAFEHB01 (sample SAMN17103336, study PRJNA684904) | human gut metagenome | isolation source: diarrhea sample from child under the age of five | host: Homo sapiens | place: South Africa: Mafikeng, Mafikeng Provincial Hospital | collected 2019-09 | reverse complement strand
GGAGAGAACGCTCCCGCAAACTGCCTCTTGACAACTTATAGGAGCGTCGGTTTTATTTTTCGCTATGTGGGTTGTGCTTGGCTATTGCAAAAAAGTCTACTCACTTAGATTTGAGGGTCGTTCGCTGGCGCCTATTTGCGCTTGTTTGCCGACGCCGCGACCATCAGAGGCCTCTAGGACTCCTGCGGTAAACGCTTCTTGCCCTTGCGGGCACGGTTTCTAAAGTTCTCGACGGCCTCTTCCATGCCGAGGGGCACGTAGGTGAGCTCATCGAGGTTATCGGGCAGGTAGCAGGCAAGACTTTGCTCCTGCGCTCGGCCTGCTGCGAGCTGTTCATCGCTGGGCTGCGTGCCGGGTGTGGCACAGATACCGTAGACGACGGCGCCCATCTCGCGCGTGCGGCATTCGTACTCGGTCTCGGGATGCTCGGGGTGGTCACGGCGAACGTCATCGCTTACCCAAAGCGTGTCGTAGCCAGCCGCGGCAAACTGCCCCAAGGCGTAGTCGCGCAGCGGCTTGCTGTCGGTGCGCAGCGTGACGGTGGCTGCGGCTGCAAAGAGTGGACGGTAGAGCATCAGATGGTCGACATGGACGAGGCGTTTTTTGGCGTACTTGGCCTTGGGCTGTGGCGTGGGAAAGTTGATAGTGACAGCATCGAGCTCGCCTGCAGCAAATAGCTTCGGCAGCGATGCGGCGCCTCGTGGCAAGACGAGAGCGTTGGGCAGCTCCTGCTCGCAAATCTTCTGCGCGGCATAGGCGATGCAGATGGGCTCCTGGTCCATGCCGATAAAAAGGGCGTCGGGCTCGCGGCGAGCGCGCTCGACTAGGTAAGTTCCTTTGCCGCAGCCTAGGTCGAGATGAAGGCGGCCGAAGGGCTTGCCGCCAGCCGGCGTGCATGCCTCACACCAGTGTCCGGCATAGTTCTCGGGGCTCGTCTCGATGGCGTCGGCATAGCGCTCCAGGCGCTCCTCGAGCACAAAGTTCTTAGGCGTGCGAACGTGGACGGCTCCCATGAGGCTCCTTGGTCATAAGTATGGAACGCATGACCGTGCGTTCCGGCAATGGGTTGGAAGGGGTGGGCGCGATTTGCCCGAAAGATGCGGTGCGGCTCAGCGACGAATCGCTGACGCCTACAAGCGCTTAAGGATTACGTAGCGATTGAGTTCGCCGCTGCGACCGTCGGCGTGGAAACGCTCAAGCTCGCGTACGGGGACCTCGCCGCTCTTGTAGAACGTGCGCACGCCGCGCACCAGGTCGGTGATCTGCTGATCGTCAAAGTGGTGGCAATAGCGGTAAGCATGGCGGTCGTTTTGCCAGCCAATGAGGTGGTCGCCGGCTTCGAACTGCGCGGAGTCGTAGCCCTCAAACGGCGGGGTGAGCTCGGCGCGGGCCTCGGCGCGAACGGCCTTGCGCGCCATGCGCTCGTCGTTCATAAACTCCCAAAAGCTGATGGCGATGATGCCGCCCGGGCGCGTCTGGCGCACCAGGGCGTCGAGCACGCGTACACGATACTCGCACGACGGCACGTGGTGCATAAAACCAAAGCAGACCGAGACGTCGGCAAGTGGCGCGTCGAAGAGCACGTCGGGCGTCTCGGCGGGGTTGAGCTTCATGAGGGCGTCGAGCACGTCGAGTTCCTGGAAGTGCAAGTTGGGGATGCGCAGGGCATGACCGCGTGCGTCGATGGCCAGATCCTGGCACGAGTCGACGCCGTAGAACTCAAAGGGACAGCTGGCATCCGCCGAGGGGCTCGCGCCATCTACGCCCTTGGCGGCAAGCGTGCCGCCGGCGGCAAAGTTCTCGAAGCGCATATTGCCGCAGGCAAGGTCGAAGACACGGACGGGATGCTCGATGGTGGCCACATCGAGCTGCTCGAGCGCGATGTCCATAGTGCGCACCCAGCCGGGCCACGGGGCCTGGCGCGTATCGGAAAAGGAGGCGGAGTGCTCGCGATAGAACGTATTGTTGAGCTGGATGAGCGATGAGGCGAAATCGCGGTTCACGGCGCGGAACTCCCTTCGTTGGCGGTGCGGAATAAACAGTACGACCATACTACCGTTAACGCCGCAACGGGGACAACCAAGCGGCGGATCATTGCTCTGTTTAGACACATTTCCGCAGCTCATATGCGCCCGCAACCGCCGGTTGTCAAAATACTCACTAGAATAGGTGGCATGTTTTTGGCGGTGGCGGATAGATTTTTAACTGTGCAAGGCGCCTTAAGAACAAAAACGGTCCGGCGGCACGGCTGGCATCACATAGGAGGAACCATGAATGTAGAAACTGCGCAGCGGCTCGCCGACCTTCGCCGCAGCAAGGGCTTTAGCCAAGAAGGGCTGGCGCGAAAGCTGGGGCTGTCGCGCCAGGCGGTCAGTAAATGGGAGCGCGCGGAGAGCTCGCCCGATACCGAGAACCTGATCTCGCTCGCCAAGCTCTATGGCGTGAGTCTGGACGGGCTGCTCAATCCGAGCGATGAGATCGAGGACGATATCGAGTTTGAGAACGAGGACCGCGCTCGTCAGCGCGAGGCCGAGGCAGCGGAGCGCGCCCGTACCCATGAGGCGGCGGCACGCGCAACCGAGGCGGCAACACAGGCGAGTGACGCCGCCGCCAAGGCGGCGCAAGCGGCAAGCTGGAGTGCGCAGGCCGCCAATGCCGCTACGGCGCAGGCGACGAGTGGCGGCGCGGTTGGCTCGACTCCGGTGAAGGGGCCGTTCCAGTCGTTCCCGTATTGGGCTGTGTGCTGGATGCTGTTCTTTTTGCTGATGTTCCTGTTTGGCGCCGGCCCCTTTGCCGCGCTGATTTTCTTTACGATCCCCATCTATCACTGGGTGGCGCGTGCGCTCGATGGCGATTGGGCGCGTGGGGATATCCAGGTTGGGCCGGCGCCGGTGGCGGCCAGGACTCGGGTGCAGGATGTTTCCGCTGTCGCCGATGCTGACACGTCCACTGCTGCGACCACCGCTGAGCCGAGTGCCAAAGAGGGTGATGAATGATGAAGCTTTCGCATGAGTCCAAGGTGCGCCTGGGTGTTGGTATCGGAGCGTTTGTGCTCATCATTGGGCTTGTCTTTGGCGTTTCGAGGACTTTGATTCATTTTGAGGGACCGTGGAGCCTTAGCAATCTAACATCCCGCCTGTCTGGTCTGGATGATGAGGTTGATGAGGACGGCCTCTTGGATGACGGTAACTATTCTGTCCGGCCTCAGAAGCTTTCGAGTGTGACCTTCGATGCCGACACGTTCACATCCCTTGACCTGGATGTGACGTCGGGCACGGTCGAGGTCAAGCATGTCTCCGGCGGGCAGGTGCGCGTCATCGAAAGTGGTCGCGTCGCAAAAGGAACCGTTGCTTACGATGCGGCAACTCGGAATCTGGCCGAGATTAAGGGCTCTACGCTCAAGATTAGTCAGTTCGATTGCGACGATGAGCGCGCGATTGACCGCACGGTCACTATCGAGCTGCCGCGGGATGTTGCGGATAACCTGGTCGGCATTACGGCGAGGGTGGGGTCGGGAGATCTGACGGTCGCGGACATTGCATGTCATGACCTCAACCTGACTTTGGACTCGGGAGACGTTGAGTTTGCGGGCACTGTAACCGACGCCCTGAATGCCAAGGTAGGTTCGGGCGATGCGACGTTCGAGCTCTACCAGGCCCCCGCGAAGTCGATGGACGTAAGCGTGGACTCGGGCGATGTGGAGATAACGGTTCCGAACTCTACGGGCTTTAAGGCGAGCCTCACCGTGGGCAGCGGTGACTTCGAGAGCGATTTCCTTCCGCTTGGCTACGATGGCGAGACCATATTGAATCTTGAATTCGACAACGGTGATAAGTCTGCCACGTATCGTTTTAAGGTCGGTTCGGGCGACATGTCGTTCGATCCGGAGTGACATGCGGTTTTCGGAGATCGGTGCATATAGGCATGCTCTTTGATGGAGGCGCCGGGGCCGTGACTGGCTCCGGCGCCTTTGCCTTTACAATGGGGGCATGGAACAGATTATTTTGAACATACTCGAGGCTCTGCGTCGCGGTGAGACCGTGGACGACAAGGCGCTCGTCAAACTGATACATGCCGAGGCGCGCCGTGAGGGTGCCGACAAACGAGATCTGGCCAAGCGCCGTCTGCTGCCGTTCTACCAGCGGGTTAAACGTGAGAAGCCGGCTCGTTGGGCTGGATGGAATGTCGATGCCGAGCTGGAGCGTCAGCTGCTGCAGGTGCTGCGCATGAAGCCGCGCCGCACGGCTTCGGGCGTGGCGACCATTACCGTCATCACCAAGCCGTGGCCCTGTTCGGGCGATTGCCTGTTTTGCTCCAACGATCTGCGCATGCCCAAAAGCTATCTGCATGCCGAGCCGGCATGCGCCCGTGCGGAACAAAACTGCTTCGACCCGTATTTGCAGGTGAGCGCTCGTCTGACCGCACTTTCGCAGATGGGACATGCGACCGACAAGATCGAGCTTATCGTGCTCGGTGGCACCTGGAGCGACTATCCGCAAGGGTATCAGACGTGGTTTATGTCCGAGCTTTTCCGTGCGCTCAATGACGATGCCGTCGCCGGCGTGGCGGCAAACCCCATGTTGGCGCGTCCGGGCATCAGCCGTGCCGAGGCGGGGCGCCTGCTCGATGACGCTCCCGCCGATGCCCTGCCGCCGGTGGTAACAGAGCGCCGCGAGTGCTATCGGGCTGCCGGCATTGCGACAGACGAGGCCAAGCTCGCTGCCGGCGTTGCCGACGAGCAGGAGCGTGTGGATGCTGCCGTGGGCGGCTATAACCGCGCGGTGCGTCGTCTGTACGGCCCCGGTACGCCGTGGGGCGAGGTCACCGAGTGGCAGACGGCAACGATGGAGGAGCTCGAGCGTCAGCAGCGCATCAACGAGACGGCGAAGCATCGCGTGGTGGGACTCGTTATCGAGACGCGCCCCGATACCGTAACGCCGCAGGCGCTTACGCTCATCCGCCGCCTGGGCTGCACCAAGATACAGATGGGCATCCAAAGCCTTGACCAGCATCTACTCGATATCAACGAGCGTCGCATTTCGGTGGCGCAGATTGAGCGGGCGTTTTCGCTTGCGCGCCTGTTTGGCTTTAAGATCCATGCGCATTTTATGCTCAACTTGCTGGGCGCCACACCCGAGGGGGACAAGCGCGACTACGAGCGCTTTATGACCGAGGGGGCCTTTATGCCCGACGAGGTCAAAGTCTACCCGTGTGCGCTCATCGAGGGCTCGCGCCTGGTGGGCTGCTACGAGCGCGGCGAGTGGCGCCCCTATACCGAGGAAGAACTGCTCGATGTGTTGGCCGATGACATCGTGGTGACGCCGGCATTCTGCCGCATCAGCCGCATGATTCGCGACTTTAGTTCCGATGACATCATGGTGGGCAACAAGAAGCCCAACCTGCGTCAGCTCGTCGAGAACCGCCTGGCTGCTCGGGGTGATGGTGCGACGGTGCGTGAGATTCGCTATCGCGAGATCAGCACGGCGGGTGCCGACTTGGATGAGCTATCTCTTGATGAGGAAGTAGCGTACGAGACGTCGGTGACTTACGAGCGCTTTTTGCAGTGGGTGACGCCGCGGGGCAAGATCGCGGGCTTTTTGCGGTTGTCGCTGCCCGATCGCGCTTTTGTTGCCGCACATGCGGACGAGCTGCCGACGATGCCGGACGAGGCGATGATTCGTGAGGTGCACGTGTATGGCATGGCGGCGCGCGTGGGCGATCAGGGCCAGGCAGCGCAGCACCATGGATTGGGACGTTTGCTCGTGGAGCGTGCGTGCCAGATAGCTCGGGACGCTGGCTATACGTACATCAACGTGATCAGCGCGATCGGTACGCGCGAGTACTATCGCCATCTTGGATTTTATGACCATGGCCTTTATCTGCAAAAGGAGCTCTAGATGAACAAGCCGAGTGTTTCTGCCGGCGTCGTTGCCGGCGTTGCTCTGGGAGCCGCGGCGCTTGGTGCGGCCGCTGTCGCTGTTCGTGCTGCCTGTCTGCAGGTCGCGAGGACCCGCAATGGGCTGGCACGTGTGAAGCGCGTGCACGATGAGGGCGGCGACGAAGTTCGCGTATTGGTGCAAGGCGGCGTCTACCAAAGCGCGAGTTACGTTGGCGAGCGCTGGGCGGAGCCCGTCTTTGCGTACTATCGCGCGTTTGACGACGTGTTTGAGGCCGAGGATGTGATGCGCGACGCTTATGGTCACGGTATCAACCGTATGCTTATGCTAGGTGGCGGCGGGTTTGCCTATCCCAAGTTTGCGCTGATGTCGCACAAGGTCCTGCGCATGGACGTCATCGAGTATGACGGAGAGATAACGCGCTTGGCGCGCCGTTGGTTCTATCTGGATGAACTGGAGCACGCGGTGGGCGATCGCCTGCGGGTGATTACCGCTGAGGCTCGCTCGTATCTGGGTGTGACGAGCGTGGGCCATCGTCGCTACGACGTGGTCGTGAGCGATTGCTTTGGCGGTGCCGAGCCCGTGCGCGAGCTGGCGACCGTTGAGGCGCTGCGCCTGGTGCGGGGCAGCCTGAACCCCGGGGGTATCTACGTGGCCAATATCGTGAGCGCAAACGAGGGGAGCGATGTGACGTTCCTTCGCGACTGCGCTGCCACGGCGCTCGAGGTATTCGTCCACGCCTGGGTGGTCCCATGTGGCGATGCGAAGTTCAGCGGCGAGGAAAACTACCTGCTCATCGCCAGCGACGGCGACTACGCCTTTGCCGAAGCCGTGCCCTTCGACACCGACTTCCTCGGCACCGTCCTTCACGACAAGTAAGTCTCCCCGTCCCAAAAAAGACTGGTCTTAGGCGTGGTCGCGCCAGCCGTGAACGCGCTGCTTCATGCCCTCTATGTCGAGCACGCCTTCGGCAAAGCCCTTGCGCACGAGCTCTTCGGGAACAAACTCGTCGTAGCGGTCAAAGTAAGGCACCTCGCCAGGATAGACGAGCTCGATGGGATCGAAGTCCTTCTCGGCCTCGGCGGCGAGCACCTCAAAGAACGTCTCCTCGTCGGCCTTCATCTTAAACTGCATAAAGTACGGGCGTGACGGATCGAGCCCGCGAAGGCCCAGCTCCGCGGCACATTTAATCTTGAGCATGCGCTCGAGCGCCAAAAAGGCGTAGCTGCCCAGCCAGGGGAAGAGCACCCAGGTATCGCCGCCCAGGTTAATGAGCGGCTTGGTTCCCGCCCCCGAAATCTCGGCGGTATGACGAGCCTGCGCCAAGCGGGCCCGTGCGTTACCCATAAGGTACGGATATGTCGCGTGCTCGTTGAGCGCCTTGCGCATGCGCTCGAGCACATGCGTGTTAATGTCGCCGGGGCAGTCGCCAAAGTAGGCCGGCACCCGGCCCTTGACCTGCGTGGCAAAGACAGTGTGGCGCTTCCAGTCCACTTCCTCGACAATCCAACAGTGTCCGGCGATGGCGATGCGCTCACCGGGCGGGGGCGGATTAACGATCGTGCCCAGCTCGGCCGATTCGCTCCGGACGGTAAACTCCTCGTTTTCCTGGAACACGGCGTAGAACTTAAAGTTGTTGATGATGCGCTCGCCCGCGAGACCCACGATGAGCCCGCCACCTTCGGTGACCTGGATATGGTCGATCTTAATGAGGTGACGTAGCAGCACGCGGTAATCGTCTGCCGAGACACGGTGGAAATAGCTGAGCGTGAGCACGCGCTGGGCAAGTTCGGCCGGCGTGAGCTCGCCGGTGCTGGTGAGGGTCGACATAGTCTGGTGATAGAGCAGGCTGTAGGGGAGACGATCGAGCTTGGGTGGCTCGACCCACTTTTCCTCGCGATAGAGTTGTACGAGCGCGATACCCTGCAGGAGCTTCCAGGGAATGGTTTCGGGCATCATCGTGCGCGGCTCGGGCTCTTCCTCGCGCATGACAAACCACATCTCGGGCGGAAGATCGCGACGGCCCGTGCGCCCCATGCGCTGCAAAAAGGAGCTAACGGTAAACGGCGCGTCAATCTGGAAGGCGCGCTCCAGGCGGCCGATATCGATACCGAGCTCCAACGTAGAGGTGGTGACGGTTGTCTGCGTCTGCTCCTCGTCGCGCATGAGCTCCTCGGCCGTCTCGCGTAGCGATGCCGAAAGATTGCCGTGATGGATGAGAAAACGGTCGGGCTCGTGCCGGCTCTCGCAGTAGCTGCGCAGCATGGAGCACACGGCCTCTGCCTCCTCGCGCGAGTTGGCAAAGACCAGGCATTTGCGGCCGCGCGTATGCTCAAAGATATAGCCCATGCCGGGGTCGGCGTTGTCGGGCGCCGTGTCGGTGGGGTTGAGAAGCGCCTGCTCGGTCGCTCGTGGGATGTCGACTTCGCCCTCGGGGGCCGAGGAAGTGCGACTGTCTTTGGGAGCGGCCTTGCCCCGCGCCTGCTCACGACGTTGACGGTGTTCTTCCTGTGTAAGCTGTCCGCTGTGGCACATGTCTTGTCCGGATGCGGGCAGCGCCGCGGGCGCCGCCGTCTCAATACGCTCGCAAGCAAGCACCTCGGCTTCTTGTGGACCTGTGCCTACGAATCCTCGTTGCTGAGCCTGGGGGCCCGAGTTGTAGAAGTGCTCCATGGAGATGCGCCACACGCGGCGCGGTTCCTCAAAGCGGGGGATAACGCAGTCGCGCCCCGTTCCCTGCGAGAGAAAGGCGCCCGTGCGCTCGGGGTCGCCGATGGTGGCCGAAAGGCCAATGCGGCGGGGCTGCACGCCTGCCATGCGCGAGAGGCGCTCGATAAGACAGAGCGTCTGCCCGCCGCGGTCGCCGCGCATGAGCGAATGGACTTCGTCGATAACCACATAGCGCAGGTCGCAAAACATGCGCGGGATCGCCATGTGCTTATGGATCAGGAGCGCCTCGAGCGACTCGGGCGTAATCTGTAGGATGCCGCTCGGTTTTTTGATGAGTTTGGCCTTGTGTGATTGCGAGACATCGCCATGCCAGTGCCAGACGGGGATATCGGCTTCTTCGCACAGGTCGTTGAGGCGGACGAATTGGTCGTTGATGAGCGCCTTGAGGGGGCCAATGTAGAGGGCGCCCACGCTTGCGGGCGGGTTCTCCCAAAACTCGGTCAGGATGGGAAAGAAGGCTGCCTCGGTTTTGCCGGAAGCCGTGGATGCCGTCAGGAGCACATTATCTTGCGTGTTAAAGATGGCATCAGCTGCTGCAACCTGGATAGAGCGTAGGCTCTCCCAATCGTGGGAGTAGATGAAGTCTTGGATAAACGGGGCGTAGCGGTCAAAGGCGTTCACGGGGCCTCCTTTCAACAACGAATCTCTCAACGCGGCTGGCAACGGCTTGCTGCATTACTGCTTCAACGTTTGCCCAGATAAAACCTGCCAAAATAAACCTGTCCCTTTTTGGTAGGTTAGATGGTGAACTCGGCGAAGTTGCGGTCGCCGCCTGCGGTGCCGGTGTCGCCTGTTGCGGCTGCCGGCGCCAGCGCGTCGCCGCCGACGCTTTGCAGCAGCTCGGCCACATTTGCATCGGGGTTCTGACACAGGATATCGAGCAGCTCGATAAAGTCACGGATAACCTCACGCGGCGTCAAGTGCGTATCGGTTCCCACGCGGCCGAACTCAATCTTGAGAAAGTCCACCAAGTCGTTTTCGGCAAGCGTGGGCGTCCAGCCAAAGTAGCCGGCATGGATCTGCATGAGTTTTTCGATGAGCACCAGTAGCTCCTCGTAGGTGAGTGGCTGCAGGCGGATGATGGGCGCGAGCATGTCCTTAAGGTCTTCGCGCGCAAAGCGGCCCTGAGCGAGTCGGCTGCGCAGGGCCTCGTAGGAGAACACGCCGCGGCGGCGGTCTTCGATGGAGGTTGGCGTGCCGCCCATGATCATGCCCAGGTACTGCGCCTTGCCCTGGAGCGTGTCGTTGTACATGGTGAGGATCTTCTCGTAGTTGTATTGGCGCGTGATGGCGTTGGGAATCTTATACAGATTCACGAGTTCGTCGATGAGCACCAGCATGCCCTTGTAGCCGCTGCAGACCAAAAAGCGCGCAATGAGCTTAACGTAGTCGTACCAGTCGTCATCGCTGATGATGGTCGAGGAGCCCAGCTCGGCGCGTGCCTCGCTCTTGGTGCGGTATTCGCCGCGAATCCATTTGGTCACGCGGCTCATGGCCTCTTCGTCGCCCCCGGATGCGGCCATGCGATAGCGGCGGAGCATGCGGGTGAAGTCGAAGCCGTGGACCATCTCCTCGAGCGGGGCCAGTTGGGCATTGACGACCGACTCGTCGACGTCGGCACACGAGGCGACCCAGCGATCCAGAATAAGGTTGAGCGCACCGCCCTCGGGGCGCGTCTTGGTCGATATATTGCGGATGAGCTCGCGGTAGGTGGCAAGGCCCTGTCCCTGACCGCCCTGCAGGCGGCGCTCGGGCGACAGGTCGGCATCAGCGACGACGAATCCCTCGCCCATGGCGTGCGTGCGGATAGTCTGGAGCAAAAAGCTCTTGCCGGCGCCGTAACGACCGACCAGAAAGCGGAAGCTCGCGCCACCGTCGGCGATGAGACTCAGATCGGTGAGCAGGGCGCGGATCTCGACCTCGCGCCCTACGGTGATGTAAGGAAGGCCGATGCGCGGGACCACGCCGCCCTTGAGCGAGTTGAGAATGACGGCAGCGACGCGCTTGGGCACGCGAGGTGCTGCGGATGCGGTATCACTCATGGTCTAGGTATCCTCTCACGTCTGCTTCGTAGTCCTCGATAATCTGCGGCCCTGCCGCGCTAAATTCAATTACGGTGTCGCCCACAAGGTCAAAGAGCGCCTCGTTGATGGTATCGACGAGCATGTCCTCGCTCTGCCCCGATTGCGCTACCGCTGATTCCGCCTGTACTGCGTTGTGCTCGAGCAGCGCGCGGAGATAGGCGTCTGCGGCGGGCGCGAGTTCGTTCGTGGCGTCAGCGGGCGCAGCAGCTGCGAACGCGGGCGTCGGCGCGAGAAGCGGTGCCACGACACCAAACTGTTCGGTGGATATGGTCGGCTCGTCGGACTCGTCCTGCCCTGCGACCGCCTCGACCGTCGCGTCGGCTACGGGCTCGGCTTCCGGTTGCCCTGAGTCCGCTGCCTCGGCTTCTGCGGACGCGCCGTCCTCGCGTTCCTCGTCGATCAAAAGCGCTTCGCGCGTTTGTGCGGCAGCGCTCCGAATGTGCCCCAGCTGGCTCAAATCGATATCGATCTTGACGGGCTGGTGTGCGGCGTCCCACGAAAGCCATGCCACAATCTCGTCATCGATAATCTTGGCCAGATATTTGGGGACCTTTTCTTCCTTAAGGGGATGGGCGGGGTCCAGCGCCAGGCGCAGGCGTTGGTCGCAGGCGCGCATCACCTCGCCAAGTTTGCTGCTCTTTTGTCTGCTGCCGTGAATCCGCATGCATTCCCAAAAACCGTTTTGGCAACGGTAGATATGGATGGGGTCCAGACGGTATTCGCAGTCCTCGTGGCGCTCGGGCGCAAAGAATACGGCCGAGGCAAACATGGTGTAGGGCATTGCCGTCTCCTCCCCAAATAAACTTGCCACGATGCCGGTCTTTCGGTGCGTGTCATAGTAGCGCGCCATGCGGACATACACGGCGCACGCCACGTGGCACAGATCGCGGTGGTGGCTGCGGTCGAGCCGCGAGCTACTTAGGTTGTACGTGGAGAGGGCGTTGATGGCGGCCATGAGTCGCTCCTCGCGCACCTCATCGGGCGGAAGGGGGAGCGTGGGCTCGGAGGTTTTGCGACGCTTAGGGGTCTGGCCGGACGGTGCCGGTACAAGGTCTCGTGCCGCGCGCCGCAGTTCGATAAGGGCGTTATCGAACATGACGGTTTTAGAGTCGCGAAGCAGCTTGGGGTCGAGCCCGTGGAACACGGCGTAATCTTGCAGCCACACGCGCGCAAACCGGTCGATGCCGGGCTCGAAAGCGCGATAGACATCCCAAAAAGCCTTGATCTTGTTAAAACCATCGAGTGGATTATCTACGCCGATGCCGCAGATCAGCTCATAGAGATACAGAAAGGCAAAGGACGTAGACGTTTCCTCGACGGTTCCGCGGCGCACTTGGGCACGCCAGGTAAAGTAGCCGCGCAGCTGCCGGTCGCTCATGGCGTTGTAGGTGGGAAAGTACGACTTAAAGGTGCCGTTGTAGGGACAGTCGTCCTCAAAGTCGGCCATCAGCAGGCCCTGGCGGTAAAAAAGCTCGGCTTCCGAAAGCCAGCGGCCCGCACCACCCTTGGGGTCATCCTGCCAGCGCGATATCTCGCGCATTTTACGGTACTGGTCGGGGAGGAAATTCTGCATCTGTCGGCCGGTTTTGAGAATCGGCTCGTCTGCGTAGGTTTCGTTTGAGAAGCGGGCGGACTGATGGGTCCGGGCCTCGGCCATAATGCGCTCGATGAGCATCTTGATGTCCTGGTCGGCCACCGCTCCTCCTCTCGAACGCAGCTACGGTGACCTCATATCATAGCACAGCATCAAACAGATGTTCGAGATACCGCTGCGTTGATAGATTTAGAACAGGAGGGCGTAGATGACGGCGATGACGACGGAGGGAAGCATATTGGCCGTGCGGAAGGTCTGAGGACGGATGAGGTTGACGCCGACGCAGAAGATGAGCATGGAGCCTACGAGCGAAAGGCTGTTGAGGGCAGCCGTGGTCATGATGGGGGAGAGCGCGCCGGCAAACAACGTGATCGTCCCCTGGAACACGGCGACGGGCAGGGCGGAGAAGATGCAGCCGCGGCCGAGCGAGGCCGTCATGGTGCAGACGATGATGCAGTCCAGTGCACCCTTGAGGGCAAGCGTTGACCAGTCGCCGAGCAGGCCGTCCTGGATCGATCCCACAATGGCCATGGCGCCGATGCACACGGTGAGTGAAGTCGAGACAAAAGCGTTGGTGAACTCGTTATCGCCCTCACTGCCAGTCTTGCGCTTGAGCCATTCGCCAAGGTTCTCGATGGCGGCCTCCAAGTTGATGGCCTCGCCGATGAGCGAACCGAGCGCAAATGAGACGATGAGCATGGTGGTACCGGTGGTCGCTAGCGCCTTTCCATCGATGATGAGCATCTTTTGCATGGTGCCGCCCAGGCCGATAAACAGGACGCACAGCCCCGAT
>JAFEHB010001028.1_pt1 | contig 13172 bp, 18 predicted proteins | sample 9267121 | NCBI WGS metagenome assembly JAFEHB01 (sample SAMN17103336, study PRJNA684904) | human gut metagenome | isolation source: diarrhea sample from child under the age of five | host: Homo sapiens | place: South Africa: Mafikeng, Mafikeng Provincial Hospital | collected 2019-09 | reverse complement strand
GGATGAGCCGACATTGTTTGATTTTATGCCGGGGGTGATGCCATGATTAACGGAGAACTAATCGTAGACAACTTTGCAGGCGGTGGTGGTGCATCCACCGGAATTGAGTTGGCAACCGGCTACAGCGTAGATATAGCAATCAACCACGATCCGGAAGCAATACGGATGCATAAAGCAAACCATCCAAATACAAAGCACTATTGCGAGAATGTGTGGGCAGTAGACCCAGTAAGGGCTTGTGGTGGTCATCCAGTTGCACTTGCATGGTTTTCACCGGATTGTAAGCATTTTTCCAAAGCCAAGGGCGGTAAGCCTAAGGATAAAAATATCAGAGGTCTTGCATGGGTAGCTTGCCGGTGGGCAGGATTAGTCCGACCAAGAGTTATTATGCTGGAAAACGTGGAAGAATTTAAGACATGGGGCCCATTAAACAGGCGGCATCATCCAATTAAGAGCAAACAGGGGAAGACATTCGAAAAGTTTGTTCGGCAGCTTCGGGATTTAGGATATGAAGTGGATTTCAGGGAACTGGTGGCTGCTGATTATGGAGCACCAACCATGCGAAAGAGATTTTTCATGATTGCCCGGTGTGACGGTAAGCCGATTGTATGGCCAGAGCCGACACACGGACCAGCAGATAGCGAAGAAGTAAAAGCCGGTTTATTAAAACCTTATGTCGGAGCTTATACACAAATTGATTTCAACCGACCGTGCCCGAGCATCTTTGATACATCAGAAGAAATCAAAGAAAAATATGGCATTCGAGCTGTCAGACCGCTTGCACCAAAGACAATGGAGAGGATTGCCAGAGGACTTAAGAAGTTTGTTATAGATAATGCAGAGCCGTTTGTAGTGCAAGTGAATCACAGCGGTGCAAAATATGATTATTGTAATAGCTTAAATAGACCGCTGGGGACGATTACTGGGAAGCATGGTTTTGGTATAGTGGAGCCTATACTTACACCAATTATTGATAAGGCATATGGTGGAAACTACCAAGGAAGTGGAAGTAACGTAAATGAGCCTATAGATACAATTACCACTGTAGACCATAATCGGTTAGTGGTTCCAACGCTTATACAGTACCATTCCGAAACAGCACAGGGAGAAGTCAGAGGGCAGACAATTAAAGACCCAATAATGACCGTTGACAGCTCAAACAGGTATGGACTGGTCACATCGTTTCTGAGCAAGTTTTATAAAACTGGTATAGGACAAGACATACGGGAGCCGCTGGGAACGGTAACAGCAAATGCAGGGGGTGGACATTTTGGAGAGGTCAGAGCATTTTTAATAAAATATTATGGAGATGCGACCGGACAAGATATTGAAAAACCACTTGATACCGTGACAACTAAGGACAGATTTGGATTGGTGACAATAGAGGGTGTGGATTATCAGATCGTGGATATTGGATTGAGAATGTTAGAGCCAAGAGAGTTGTATGGATGCCAGGGATTTCCGGATGATTACATAATTGACCATGATTATACTGGGAAAACGTATCCGAGAAGTGAGCAGGTGAGAAGATGCGGCAATGCAGTATGTCCACCGATACCGGCAGCACTTGTCAGAGCAAATTTGCCGGAACTGTGTGTGGCGGAACGTATGCCAAATATGAAAATAGAATCAGAGCAGACCGGACAACTCCGGTTTGCCTAACCCTTAAGTTTTAAATATAAATAACAAAACCAAGCAATCATATTGATACCTCCTGCTTCTATTATATGCAGCATGGTTGAGAATGATTCGCTTGGTGCAGGAAGTGAGGTAGTTATGGCAAGGGATAAATTAGAAGATGTAAAAGTGAGGTAGAGGATATGAAAAACGGAATACATCCAGAAGGATACGCAGTAACAAGAAAAAAGACCAATGCAGACCGGATCCGGAGCATGACGGATGAAGAACTGGCAAAATTTTTAACAACCTTCAACAATACATTTGGTGAAGAATATGAAGGCGAATCAAGCTGCTTAGATTGGCTTAGTGCAGAAAGTGAGGAATAGCATGGAGAGATTAACGAAAGTAAGTGCAGTGGGAGAACATTTACCACGAAAGCCATTAAATTTAATTCATAAATCAGATTCATCAGAGAGTAATCTGACAGAAATTCTTGAAAAATTAGGAAAATATGAGGATGCTGAGGAACAGGGATTGCTTCTGCGGTTGCCGTGCAAGGTGGGAGATACCGTTTATGTAGACAGCACGATACTTCCAATAGAGGATATGGAGTGCTATGAGGACATCGACAATGAGATTCCCAAATATTTCCCGGCAAGAATTGTTTCACTCCGGTTTGCAAAAAGAAACTGGATGAAGATTGCGGTTAAGGCAAAATGGTTACATGAATGGATTGACGATGAGACCGGACCAGAAAGTGATTACATAGAGTGCGAGAAAAATTTTTCTATACCATTGTCAATGATTGTCAAAACAGTATTCCTTACCAAAGAGGAAGCCGAAGCCAAGCTGAAAGAAATGGAGGAAAAGGATGGAGAATAGATATTTATTCCGTGGCAAGCGGATTGATACTGGCGAATGGGTATATGGATTACCGAGTTGTGATGAAGATGGCGAGATTGAAGAAATTGAGGTATGGAGTGAAGATGATATTAATTTTTATTCGGTAGACCCGTCCACCGTCTGCCAGTGCACCGGACTTAAGGATAAGAACGGCAAGCTAATTTGGGAGAATGATATTGTTAGTTATTGTGATTGCACAAAAGAAGACTACGTGATTTCGTGGGAACAGAATAAGGCTTGTTTTGAATATCAGCAATACAGCTGTTCGATGATGAATTTTGATGAATTAAGCAGTTGTGAAGTTGAAGTTATCGGTAACGTATTTGATAATCCGGAACTATTGGAGGTGTAGTCATGACGGAGAATGAAGCAATTGAAGAACTCCAGAACTCTATTGATTTAGCCAAAATGTGTATACAGAATTACGAGAGAAAAAGAGAAATCCAAGGTTACGAGATGGCAATCAAAGCACTTGAAGAAATTCAGCAGTACCGTGCAATCGGCACGGTGGAAGAATGCAGAGAAGCAATCGAGAAGCAGAAGTCGAAGAAACCGACTGAACAATATAGATTAGGAACATCTGGCAGAGGCGGAAAGTGCCCATCATGTAAACAATACCTAGACCGGAGTGTAGATGTGATGTATTGTGATTGCGGGCAGAAATTAGATTGGAGTGATGAATAAAGAACTTTAATTTGTCGATAACACTCGACTATTGCACATTGAAAATTGAATACTGGCGGTGGAGGTGATATGATAATTCTATAACTTTTACAAAGGAGAAAATTGATTTATGAATAGTAATTATTATAGTGAAATGATAGTGGCTTTTACATTTATTCTACTAATTTATGCTTTGATGATACCACTAATACTAAATGCGGATGATAAAATAAAGCATATAAAGTGGAGTGCTTTGGCATTAAAGAATATTTTGACAAATTGGAATCAAAAAGATTTAAAGGGTATTTCGAGAGAAGTACAATTATTATATGATGAATACATGCAAGAAAAGCCAAGTGCAAAAAAATATTTCCCGAATGTTATTATCTGGCTTGATACTATTATTTTGCAAATAAATATAGAAAGAAAAAGTGTAAGGTGTGTTTCGGAATATTATGAACTATTAAAAGATGTAAGAGAGCTTTTGAATGTAGCCATTCCATATAGCAATTGCACACAATATCAACAAAGTATTTTAAATGATATGCATAGCTTAAGGTCAGAAGATAATAAAGTAATTATAGATAATATCATTGAAAGAACAGAAAGTGAATTCTTAAGACTTGAAAGTGATATAAGAAAAAATGCCCGCTCAAATAGATTATCATTGATGATAGGAATACTTGGAATTATAGTGTCTGTTTTTTTGGCAATAATAAAATTTTAATATACCAACCGCCAGTATTTCACTGGCGGTATTTTTATACCCTAAAACAGGAGGATTTGAATTGAACAAAGATATATTAATGGATTACATAGATGCGTGCGAATTGGTAAAGGAAACCGAAGCAGACATTCAGAAGTTACGGAAAACCGAAGTGGTACATGATAAAGTATCCGGGAGCAACCCTGACTTCCCATTCCAGGCACAAAATTTCAATATCAGTGGACAGGTAGAGCATTACATGGAATCATCTGAGTTGGAAAAAGAAAAACAGTTGCTGCAGGATAGGATGGTAAAAGCACGATACAAGAAGATTATGGTAGAGAAGTGGATGGCGAATGCACCGGCACGGATCCAGAGACTTGTAAGGCTTAAGTATTTTGAAAGGTTATCATGGGAACAGGTAGCAGAACGGATAGGTGGCAGCACATCGGCGGATAGTGCAAGAATGGAATTAAAAAAATATTTAAAAAAATAAAAATAGTTTCGTTTTTTTCACACATTTCGTTTATGATGTAGTAATATGTTATTAAGCCGAAAAGGCAAAAGACCTTTCCGGAACTTCATAACTCATGGGCACTCGAAAGGGTGCCTACTCCCCAATAAAAGAAGATTAATAGGCACTGTGCATAAGCATGGTGCTTTTTTCGTAGAAAGACAAGAATGAATAGAGAAAGATATAGTGATCCGACGGCGGATATTGCAATAAGCAATGTGATTAGAATAGAAAAGATGAAAAAACAGGATGGTGGTAGTATTGGCAAGAAGTCCAAACGAAAAGAAAGAGAAAGCCCACGAACTGTATAACAGTGGAATGAAGCTGGTTGAGATTGCAAGTCAACTAGATTGTTCCGCTGCCACAATCAGAACATGGAAAAATCGATATAAATGGGATGAAGATGAAAATGAAACGTTTCAAAAGAAAAGTGAAACAAAGCGAAACGTTTCAAAAAAGAAAATTAAAAAAAAGCTAAGAAAAGAAGAAGCTGTAGCGGGTGAAGTTGAACAAGTAATTCAAAATACTGATTTGACTGATAAGCAACAGCTTTTTTGTGTGTACTATATTAGGTGCTTTAATGCTACAAAAGCATATCAAAAGGCATATGAATGTGATTATACAACAGCAATGGTCAATGGAAGTCAATTACTTAGAAATACTAAGGTAAAAGATGAAATTATACGATTGAAACGAGAACGATTTAATAGAGAATTTCTAAGTGAATCCGATGTATTTCAGAAGTATATGGATATTGCATTTGCTGATATAACAGATTTTCTTGAGTTTGGAACGGAAGAAGTTCCCGTGATGGCAATTTATGGACCTGTAAAGGTAAAAGATCCAGATACTGGAGAAGAAAAGCAATTGACAAAGACAGTTAATACAGTTCATTTTAAGGACAGTATGAATGTAGATGGCTCAATTCTGTCAGAAGTAAAGCAAGGAAAAGATGGTGCGAGCATTAAGCTTGCCGATAGAATGAAAGCGTTACAGTGGCTTTCAAATCATATGGATTTAGCTACAGAAAAGCAGAAAGCAGAGATTGAGCAAATCAAAGCACAGACAGAAGTGCTAAAACTTAAGACTCAAGGAGAGGAAGAGGATGATACCGCAGATGATGGATTCATAGCAGCATTAAATGGAACTGCAGCAGAGGATTGGAAAGATGAAGAAGAGTAGACAGATTTTTCATTTCAAGCCATTTTCCAAAAAGCAGCGTAAGGTTTTGAACTGGTGGTGTGATGATTCGCCGGTAAAGGATAAAGATGGAATCATAGCAGACGGAGCAATCCGTTCCGGTAAAACAGTCTGTATGTCATTATCCTTTGTATTGTGGGCAATGACTACTTTTAATGGTCAGAATTTCGGAATGTGCGGAAAGACAATCGGCTCATTCCGGCGAAATGTATTGTTCTGGCTGAAACTGATGCTAAGAAGCCGGGGTTATAAGGTAGTAGACCACAGAGCTGATAATCTGATTGTTATCTCTAAGGGAGATGTAGTTAATAATTTCTATATATTCGGTGGAAAAGATGAAAGCTCGCAGGACCTTGTGCAAGGTATCACATTAGCTGGAGTCTTTTTTGATGAAGTGGCACTGATGCCGGAATCATTTGTGAACCAGGCAACCGGACGTTGTTCTGTGGATGGTTCTAAGTATTGGTTCAACTGCAATCCGGATGGACCATATCATTGGTTCAAGGTAAATTGGATTGATAAAATAAAAGAAAAGAATCTGTTGTATCTTCATTTTACAATGGATGATAACCTTTCTCTTACTGAAAAGATAAAAGAGAGATATCGCAGCATGTATACTGGGGTATTCTTCCGAAGATATATATTAGGTCTGTGGGCAATGGCAGAGGGTATTATTTATGATATGTTCAATACTGATGAGCATGTGACCGAGGAAGAGCAGGAATTATATCCTACCGGGAAATATATCAGTATTGACTATGGAACCCAGAATGCAACAGTATTCCTGATGTGGGAAAAATCATTAAGTGGCAAATGGTGCTGCACAAAAGAATATTATTATTCTGGAAGGGATAAGGGAAAGCAGAAAACAGATGCAGAATATGCAAAGGACTTAAAGGACTTTGTTGGAAATAAGAAAATAAGAGCAGTAATTGTAGACCCGTCCGCAGCTTCCTTCATAGCGGAACTACGGAAGAAAGGGTTTACGGTAATTAAAGCGAAAAATGATGTAGCAGATGGAATCCGTCTGGTTGGGACATTACTCAATCAGAAACGGATTCTTTTTTATGCGTGTTGCAAGAATACGCTTAAGGAATTTGCTTCTTATATATGGGATGCAAAAGCAGCAGACCGTGGAGAAGACAGACCAGTAAAACAGTATGACCATGCGATGGATGCGGTACGTTATTTTTGTAGCACTGTGCTTGGTAATCAGGTAGCGAGAATAAAAAGTAAGCAGCAGCTTGGATTTGGATAGGAGGTTAAAAAGTGTTTGTATTTACATATCCGGCAGAAAAGTATGATGAACTTAATATAAGAAAAACAGATATATTACATTTAATTAATAAGCACATCACAGTAGCATCTGCATTGAAAAAGAAAATGGATTACTATGAGGGTGAGCAGGCAATCCTTGAACGCAAGAAAGAGGACGGTGCACCAAATAATAAACTGGTATGTAATCATGCGAAAGATATTTCTGATACAGCAACAAGTTATTTTATCGGTGAGCCAGTTACATATAAGTCAGATGATGATATATCAGATTTGTTAAAAGCACTGGAGAATGCCGGGGCAGATGAAGCAGATGGTGATAATGGTCTTGATTTATCTATTTATGGACTGGCATTTGAGTATATGTATGCCAAAGAGGGACAGACTGAGCTTGTATGTAAGAACCTTTCACCGCTTAGAACATTTATGGTATATGACGATACCATTGAACAGAATGAATTATTTGCAGTTTACTATTATACGAAAAAGGATGATACGGATACCTTTCCAATAAAGTATATTGCAACGGTGCTTACACAGAACTATAAGTATGTGCTTAACATACAGGATAATAATGAATTGCAGGAAACAACGGAGGAGCCACAGCCACATTATATGGGTGATGTGCCAATTATTGCATATCAGAATAATAAGCTTGGAATTGGAGACTTTGAACTGCAGATTCCACTTATAGATGCATATAATGCAATCATGTCTGACCGGGTAAATGATAAGGAGCAGTTTGTAGATTCTATTCTGGCAATATACGGAGCACTGCTTTCTGACGAGATAGAGGATGAAGGAGAAGGCACCGGAACACAGAAAGCAATGAAGAAACTGAAAAGGGAGAAGCTGTTGGAACTTCCGGACGATTCAAAAGCGGAATATCTTACACATACTTTTGATGAAGCGGGAGTGGAAATCTTACGAAAAGCTATTGAGCAGGATATTCATAAATTCAGTCATATTCCTTGTATGACAGACGAATCCTTTGGAGGAAATGTATCTGGTGTTGCAATGGAATTCAAATTGCTTGGAATGGAGAATATCACCAAAATAAAGACCAGATATTATAAAAAAGGTCTTCGTAAGAGATTAAGGATATTCGCACATTGGCTGTCTGTTAAAGGAAAAAATGTTGATATATCCGGTATTAAGACTATATTTACCAGATGTATGCCAAAGAATCTGTTGGAAATTTCACAGTGGGTTAGCAATCTTTGGGGGAAGGTCAGCCGGAAAACACTGCTTTCTCAGATTCCTTTTGTAGATGATGTGGAAGCAGAACTTACGGCAGTTAATGAAGAAGAGGAAGAAGCTATAGAGAAACAGAAGAAATTATTTGATAATCATCCAAATGATAAATTAGAGGAAGATGCGGATGGCGAAGCTTAATTACTGGGAGCGCAGGGAAGCACAGGATATGTATAATTACATGGAAAGTGCAGAGAAAAAGGCAGATGAAATAGCACAGCTATATTTGAAAGCATCCCGGTATATTTCTACGCAGGCAGATCAGATATTTGATAAATACAAAGGCAAATATGGTCTGTCTGAAAGCGAAGCACGCAGACTGTTGAATGAATTAAAGGATAAGACCTCACTGGACGAACTTCTGCAGAAGCTTAGAGATGGAGATTCTAATGACAGCCGTAAAGAGTTGAAAAAACAGCTAGAATCGGCTGCATACCAGGCAAGGCTGGAAAGATTACGGCAGTTACAGAATCAATTGGATTTTGTAATGATGAGAGTTTATAAGCAGGAGTTGCAGCGTAACCGTAGTTTTTATACTGATTTTGCCAATGAAGCCTACTATCGTGAAATGTATAATATCCAGCAGAGAGCCGGTGCCGCATTTTCATTTGCCCATATATCCAAGGATACAATTGAAGAGGTAATAAATAGTCGGTGGTCTGGTGAAAATTATTCCTCCAGAATATGGAAGAATACAAAAGCATTAGCACAGGAGTTAAAGGGGCAGTTACTGCTTGAACTGGTTACCGGTAAAACACACCGGGAGATAGCCAATGAGATTGCTAATAAGTATGCAGCAGGTGCCAGCAGAGCCAGAAGGTTAATAAGAACAGAGAGTAATTATCTCGCCGGAGAAATGAGTTTTAAAGCATATGCGGCAGCAGGCATAGAAAAGTATATGTATTTGGCAGTGCTGGATTTAAAGACTTGTACCTCTTGTTGCAGAACACTGGATGGAAAGATATTTTATACAAAGGATAAAAAGGTTGGTGTCAACTGCCATCCAATGCATCCGTGGTGTCGGTGTACGGAAATAGCTGTTCTGGATGAAGAATGGTTAAAGGATATGACCAGAAAAGCATTAGATCCTAAGACGCATAAGAAGATAGATGTCCCATTAACCATGAGTTATGCTCAATGGTATCAGAAATATGTGGAAGGGAACCAGGATGCTAAGCTGGAAGAAAAGAGAATCCGAAATATAACATCAGATAGGATTCAGTATAAAAAATATCAGGAGATTCTTGGCGAAGAAGTGCCGGAAACGCTGGAAAAATTCCAAAAAATGAAGTATAATAATACTGGAAATTGGGAACTGTTTAGAACGTATACTCGCTCCGTGAAGAATGGAATGATATCACCACTATCCGGATTTACTAATTATCAAAAGATATATGGTGATATTGAAAAAAATGTTATTGGAATAAAGACTTCTGAGGGAATAGAAGTAAAGGGACAGAGTAAACATTTCATGGAGAGAGTGATTGGAACCATGAAAGACCCCAAAACAGGAAAACCACGTTCTGGAGTTACTATTGAAGGAATAAAAGATGCATTGGAGAAACCATTAAAAGTGATGCCTGTGAGAACATCAGTTAATGGTAATAAAAGCCAAAAATATATTGGAAAAGGTGGAACAGTTGCAATAAATCCAGATAGTGGTTTATTGATTCAATGTAATCTGACAGATGTAGATTACATAAGGAGAATAGAGAATGCGAAAATTTAAACTTACAAATGAACAAATCGAATTTCTTAAAGAAATGTATCCTGATAATGAACTTGTCCAGCGAGTATTGAATAGTGGGGAAAATGGAGTTTTTGAAATTGATGTAGATACTAAAATTGATTTTATGGATTATATAGAAGATGAATCCGTATATTGGATGGATAAACACCAGGAGGGAACATCAAAAACTCATATGTTGGAATCCATACGGGATGATATATATTATCAGACCAATTAGTTATCAGAAGTAGTAAATATTATAAAATAAATAATTATAGATACCACTGGCCTTTAGACTGGTGGTATTTTTATACCAATTTCTAGGAGGTGAAAACATGAAAATCAAAGTAACAAAGCGGTATGTGGATAAGTACACAAAGAAAATTGTAGAAGAGGGTACAGAAACGGAAATGACCGCAGAACGTGGCAAGGAATTGATAAAAGAAGGTGTTGCCAAAGAAGTAAAAGTAACAGGAAAAGAAGCATAGAAGGGCGGTGATTCCTTATATCTCCCAGCTATGGGTTAAATAGTGATAAGCACGCAGATTGTATTCTGGGTGTTATTTTTATGCCTTTTTTCCGCAGGCATTAAAGAACGGTAGAACAATGTGGTATGCAACGGACTGGGGAAAAGACCGGCTCGGGGCAGGAAGGAGAAAATATGAAGAATAAAGAAGTAAAGGCATTGAGAATGCCACTAAAATTACAGTTTTTTGCAACCGGAGACGGTGACGGCACTGGAGATGGTGACGGTTCCGGGGATGGAGCAGGAGACGGAGATGGCACAGGTGAAGGTTCAAAGGGTGAACCACCAAAGACCTTTGATGATTTCTTGAAAACAGGAGATTTCCAGTCAGAATTCGACCGGAGAGTGCAGCAGTCAATTGCAACAGCACTTAAGAATCAGAAAGAAAAGTATGATGCTTTAATGGATGACCGGTTATCAGAAGCAGAGAAACTTGCCAAGATGACAAAGGATGAAAAACAGGAATACCTCAATAAAAAGCATGAAAAGGAGTTATCTGACAGAGAAGCCGCTATTACCAGAAGAGAACTTATGGCAGAAGCGAAAAATACTCTTGCAGAGAAAAAACTCCCGGTAACATTGGCAGACGTGCTGGTGTATACAGATGCAGATTCCTGCAATAAATCCATTGAAGCAGTAGAGAAAGCCTTTACAGAAGCGGTAGCCGCTGCCGTAGAAGAAAAGCTGAAAGGCGGAAAGCCAATGAAAAACGGTGATTCCAATGTAACAGAGTTGGACAAAATCGTTAGTATGATGAGCGAATAGGAAGGAGATTTTAGAAGATGGCAATTAACACATTAGCAACAGCAACAAATTTTCAGAAAGCATTGGACATGTTAGCAGTTCGTGAAGCTGTAACTGGCTGGATGGAAGCAAATGCAGGTAAGGTAAAATATACCGGTGGAGCAGAAGTAAAGATTCCAAAAATGTCGGTACAGGGTCTTGGAGATTATGACAGAGATAACGGATATCTCATGGGTTCCGCTACTTTGGAATATGAAACTAAGAAAATGACTCAGGATAGAGGTCGTAAGTTCCAGTTAGATTCTATGGATGTTGATGAGACTAACTTTGTAACAACTGCATCCTCCGTTATGGGAGAGTTCCAGAGAACAAAAGTTATTCCGGAGATTGATGCATACCGTCTTTCCAAGATTGCAACAGAAGCAATCAATGCAAATGTGGCAGGTATGGTTCAGTATGGATACACACCGGGAGCAGCTAATACAAGTGCACTCCGTAAAGTAAAGGAAGGTATTGCTGCAATCAGAGACCTTGGTTATGGCGGACCATTAGTAGTTCATGCTACAGACAGCTTTATTTTGGAGTTAGAGTTAGAACTTGCAAATAAGATTTCTACAGTAAACTTCAAAAAGGGCGGTATTATTACTAAAGTTCCGGCGGTTGATGAAGTACCAATTATTCCAACACCGGCAAATCGTCTGGTAACAGCAATTAAGCTGAATGACGGAAAAACGAGCGGTCAGGAAAAAGGTGGATTTGAAAAGGGTGCAACTGCAAAGGATATTAACTTTGAAATTATGCCACTTAAAACACCGGTAGCAATTTCCAAGCAGGATAAGATGAGAATCTTTGACCCGAATACAAATCAGAAAGCAGATGCATGGGCAATGGATTACAGACGTTTCCATGATTTATGGATTTTGGAAAATAAGGTTAATTCCATTTATGTAAGCATTAAGGATTCAGAATAACAGGAGGTAGTACATGAGAGTTAAGACTGACAATGTTGAGAGAGTTGTTTCTGATGAATACGGCAGAGAACTTGTGGCAAGTAAAAAAGCCGTGGAAGTGCCGGAAAAAGAGGTAGAGACTAATTCCCTGGAAAAGCTGAAAGTAGACGAATTAAAGGTACTGGCATCTGAAAAGGGAATTGAAGGAGCTGCGACTATGAAAAAATCTGAGCTTCTGGATATCTTGAAGGATGTGGTCTAGGTGACAGATATTGAAAAATTAAAAAAGCTTACCGGAGAGAGTGACGAAGAGTTGCTCTCTCTTTTGCTGGAAGAAGCAGAAGCTTTTGTGCTGTCATATACGAATCGGACACACATTGTAAGTGGTCTGGACAAAGCAGTAAGAGATCTGGCAGTAATTGCTTTGAACCGGATGGGAACCGAAGGAGAGACCGGGCGAAGTGAGGGCGGAGAGACATATAGCTTTGATAATGCCCCAAAGCAGGTATATACCCTGATGAACCGGTACAGATTAGCGAGGTGTGGCGGACATGCGTATGAAGCGAAGCAGAATACAGAAGTATCACCATAGAAGCAAGGAAACAGGAAAAGATGCCGAGGGTGGTATTTTTACACAGTATCAGGAAGCAGTTCCTTTTAATGGTGAGATATGGCCGGCATCCGGTGAAGTGCAGGCTAAGTTATATGGAGAAAAATTATCATATATCCGAAATGTGCGGATAGAGGGCAGATATGTCATTACTACAGACAGAGCCGGAGTTGTTCATTATGTGTATCCGGATGGACTGGATATTGTGGAATCAGATGGATTATGCCTGTATGTGGATGGCACTGCAGACCCGGATTATAAGGTTATTGCAATTAAACCATATCAGAATCTTACTCTGGAGGCTATGAAGATATGATAGAGGGTCTTGATAAGCTGTTGAAACGAATTGAGCGGTATGAGAATGTGAGTACCGTGCAAGGGGTAAGGAAAGGAATTGCACTGGTTCAAGCGCAGGCAAGAGCAGGATGCGTCAGTGAGACTGGAGAATTGAGAAATTCTATTCACGTCAGTGATGAAG
>JAFEHB010001026.1_pt1 | contig 13181 bp, 11 predicted proteins | sample 9267121 | NCBI WGS metagenome assembly JAFEHB01 (sample SAMN17103336, study PRJNA684904) | human gut metagenome | isolation source: diarrhea sample from child under the age of five | host: Homo sapiens | place: South Africa: Mafikeng, Mafikeng Provincial Hospital | collected 2019-09 | reverse complement strand
TGATAAGAAGGTTGTAGTTGAAATTCTGCAATAGCTGAAAATATGAGGATATAGCTGATGGGCTATATCCTTTTTCATTTTACGCGAGCAACGAGCCAAATTCGCGGAGCGTATTTTATCTCGTTGCGTTGCATATTAATAATTGGTCTAGTGAACCAATTTTGATACTATGCGAACAAAGAGGAGTACAGATATGGAACAATTGCTGCAGGTTGGAGTGATCTCCAGCACTCACGGGATTCGGGGAGAGGTAAAAGTATTTCCTACGACAGACGACCCGAACCGATTCAAAAAGTTAAAACAGGTCATTCTGGATACCGGAAGAGAACAGAAAGATCTGGAAATCGAAGGGGTAAAATTTTTCAAACAGTTTGTAATTTTGAAATTTAAGGGCATTGATAATATCAATGACATTGAAAAATACAAAGGAAAAAGCCTGTATGTAACGAGAGAACATGCAGTAAAATTAAAAAAAGACGAGTATTTTATTGCAGATCTGATTGATATGCAGGTGGAACTCGAAGATGGAACACTATTTGGTGTTCTGAACGATGTGATGCAGACCGGAGCGAACGATGTGTACTGCATCCAGACAGAAGAACACGGGGAAGTTCTGATCCCGGCGATCAAAGACTGCATCCTTGACGTGGATGTGGAAACCAGAAAAATGAAGATCCATCTGATGGATGGTCTGATCTGATAATTACAGGAAGGAAAAATTATGCATTATCATGTACTGACATTGTTTCCCGAGATGATCGAGCAGGGTATGGGAACCAGCATCATGGGACGCGCCATGGAACAGGGGCTGATCCAGCTGACTGCTACCAATATCCGGGATTTTTCAACCAATAAACATATGAAAGTGGACGACTATCCATACGGCGGGGGAGCCGGCATGGTGATGCAGGCGGAACCTGTCTACGGAGCCTGGAAACATGTGACCGAATCGATCGGCTACAAACCCCGTGTGATCTACCTGACGCCGCAGGGAAAAGTATTTCAGCAGTCGATGGTGGAAGACTTTGCGAAAGAACAGGATCTTGTATTTTTATGCGGCCATTATGAGGGGATTGATGAGCGCGTACTCGAGAAAGTGGTGACCGATTATGTATCGATCGGAGATTATGTGTTGACCGGTGGGGAACTTCCGGCGCTGGTTATGATGGACGCGATCTCCCGTTTTGTACCGGGCGTACTGAATAACGAAGAGTCCGCGGAATTTGATTCGTTCCACGACAATCTTCTCGAATACCCGCAGTACAGCCGTCCGGCGGAATGGATGGGGGAAAAAGTGCCGGATGTCTTACTTTCCGGTCATCATGCCAATATTGAAAAATGGCGGAGAGAACAGTCTATTTTACGAACGCTCAGGAACCGTCCGGAACTTCTGGAAGATGCGGTGCTGAGTAAAAAAGAAAAACAATATCTGGATCAGCTGCGCAGGGAACTGGCAGCGGAACAGTCATCGACCGGAGACGGTGAAGAATAAAAATCCGGTATTAGAAGAAAACCTTCTCACATATACTGAGTAGTAGTATAGGTGAGGAGGTTTTTTATATGGAGCCATTTGCTGTCTACAAAGATATACAAGCCCGTACCAAAGGACAGTTCCTTCTGGGCGTGGTAGGACCGGTTCGCACGGGAAAGTCGACATTTATCCGGCGGTTCATGGAACTTCTGGCACTTCCGGGGATGGAGGAACAGGATGCGGCGGAGGTGCGGGATCAGCTTCCGGTCTCCGGTTCGGGGAAAACGATCACAACCGTGGAACCAAAATTTATTCCCAAAGAAGCGGTAAATGTCAATCTGGGAGAAGAGATTCCGGTGAAGATCCGGCTGATTGACTGCGTAGGATTTATGGTGCCGGAAGCCACAGGAGATATGGAGCAGGAAAAAGAACGCATGGTAAAAACGCCCTGGTACGAACAGGAGATTCCATTTCATCAGGCGGCAGAGATCGGAACCAGAAAAGTGATCCAGGAACATTCTACGATCGGCCTGGTAGTTACCTGTGACGGCTCTTTTGGAGAGATTCCGCGGAAAAACTTTGAGAACGGGGAAGAAAAGACGGTACAGGAACTGAAAAAGCAGGGCAAACCATTCCTGATCCTTGTTAATTCAAAAAAGCCGTACGGAGAAGAGGCGCAGAAGCTGGTGAAGGAACTGGAAGATAAATATCAGGCTGCTGTGCTTGGCGTAAACTGTGAACAGCTTCGAAAAGAAGACGTGATTCGGATCCTCGAAAAGATTCTCTATGAATTCCCGGTGCGCCAGATCGAATATTACATACCCAAATGGGTGGAACTGCTTCCGATTACCCATTATCTGAAAGAAGATCTTCTGAAACAGATGAAAGAACAGATGGGAAAAATGGAATATATCCGGGATATCCGGCAGGAAAACTTACAGATGGACAGCAGCTATGTCAAATCCATCACGCTGGAGGAGATCAATCTTTCGAACGGCGTGGTAAAAGTCCGCATCCAGATCGGAGATCCCTATTATTATCAGGTGATGAGTGAGATGACCGGTGTGCCGATCGAGAGCGAGTATCAGCTGATCCACACCTTAAAAGAACTGGCACAGATGAAACAGGAGTATGCAAAAGTCCAGCATGCGATCGAATCCGTCCGCGGAACCGGCTACGGGGTGGTGATCCCTGAGAAAAATGAGATCACCCTGGAAGAACCGGTTGTGATCCGGCAGGGAAATAAATACGGTGTCAAGATCAAGTCAGCCAGCCCTTCGATCCATATGATCAAAGCCAACATTGAGACGGAGATCGCGCCGATCGTAGGAAGTGAGGAACAGGCACAGGATCTGATTGCATTTATCAAGGAAAATGAAAAAACAGCCGATGACGGCATGTGGGAGACCAACATTTTCGGAAAATCCATCGAGCAGCTGGTAGAAGACGGCATCCGCACCAAGATTGCCCAGATCAGCGAGGAAAGCCAGGTGAAACTGCAGGATACGATGCAGAAGATTGTCAATGACAGCAAGGGAGGGCTGATCTGCATTATTATCTGAGAAAAAGTATCGGATAAGCGAAAAGAATTTGACAAAGTTCTGTAACAAAGCTATAATAAATTCTGTTGAAAATGACCAAAAAATAAGGGGAGAAACGAAAGAATATTTATGTAAAATACATAATGTCTCTCTTTATGAGACAACCAAAATACGATGAAGGGACGTACATATGAAGAAAAAATACGTGAGCATATTGTTGGCTGGATGCATGGCAGTATCTATGATGACATCTGCAGGTGTGGTCTGGGCGGATGAAAATCCGGTGGTTGCAGCACAGGGAACGGTACAGGGAGAGAAAACAGCCGAAGACCAGGAAATGATAACGGATCAGCAGCCGGAAACGGAGGAAGAGAAACCGGCAGAAGAGCCCGTTGTATCCGAATCACAGGATATCGGAGACGGGGAGAAGGAAACAGTAGCCGAAGAAGAAAAGTCGGGAGACAGCCTTTCTACAGATAATAACGCAGAGAATGAGCTGGAGGTACAGGCGGCAACAAACCGATGGGTCCGAAGTGGAAATCGATGGTGGTACTGTCATCGAGATGGAAGTTACACAAAAGATGACTGGGAAGCAATCCATGGAGTCTGGTACTATTTTGATCAAAGTGGCTGGATGGTAACCGGCTGGCTGAAAAAAACGGAAGGCTGGTACTATCTGAATCCATCGACCGGAGCAATGGCGACCGGCTGGGCAAGTATCAACGGGAAATGGTATTTCTTTAACAGCGCAGGACGAATGGTAACGGGATGGCTTTCGCGATCCAGTGGCTGGTATTATCTGTCAGACAGTGGAGCGATGGTAACGAGATGGCTGAAAAAGCCGGAAGGCTGGTACTATCTGAATCCATCGACCGGAGCAATGGCAACCGGCTGGGCGAATGTGAATGGGAAATGGTATTTCTTAAACAGCGCGGGACGAATGGTAACCGGCTGGCTTTCTCGTCCGAGCGGCTGGTATTATCTGTCAGACAGCGGGGCGATGGCGACCGGCTGGCAGTATATCCGGAATGCATGGTACTACCTGGAAGAAGGAAACGGAAACATGGTGACCGGCTGGAAGCAGGTAGGAAACAACTGGTATTACCTGCAGTCAAGTGGAGCCATGGCGGCAAATACATGGATCGGAGATTATTATGTAAATGGAAGTGGTGTCTGGGTTCAGGGACACTGGGTACAGAGTGGAAACCGCTGGTGGTACGCGAACCCGGATGGCACTTATCCGAAAAACGGATGGAAAACGATTCAGTCGAAAGAGTACTATTTTGATAAAGACGGCTGGATGGTAACCGGCTGGCTGAAGATCGGAAGTACCTGGTATTATCTGAATCCGTCCGGAGAGCGCGCTTATGATCAGTGGGTAGGAACTCCGAAAGCGATCGGCAGCTGTTATATCAGCAAATACGGAAAAGCAGTTACAGGTACTACCTATAGCCTGGGAGATTACATCTATACGTTCGATGCCAATGGATACTGTACAAAAAAAGAGAACCGTTACAGTTATGCGACCGACAGCAAGAACGGAAAAACTTATAAAGTAGAAAAACAGTATGACACTGATGCGAGCAACATGTCGGAGAATGATTTCCTTGCGGCTGCTGTGTATGCGGAATCTGCCAACCAGGGACTTACAGGAATGACTGGTGTGGCTATGGTCATGCTGAACCGGATGGCAAATGCAGCGTATCCGAGTGATGCGAGAATTATGATCTATCAGGCATCCCAGTTTGAGGTGGCAAGAGATGGAGCACTGACAAAAGCGATTGCAAAGTTAAATTCATCGGAGACTGCGATGCAGAACGCAAAAGAAGCTGTTCGAAAAGCAAGAGAAATCCGTGCGGCGTATCAGAAAGACGGAACAGTAACACCGATTGAGGGGCTGAATGTACCGGCAGGTCATACGATTTTTGAATATCTGGGATTTATGACACCGGCTGCTTTTCAGAGTTCAAACCTTGATCCGGTAAAAACAGCTATGTTTACATATAAAAATACCGCTTTTTATACCAGTTGGATTAAAAAATCCTGATAGTCTTCCACATTGACAGCCTATAGGAAAACGTTTATAATATTGTCGTGAAAATTTGCCACATACAGGTGCAGGAAAACAGGTGAAATTCCCGTACAAGTCCGTTACCGTGAAAGTCGGAGCACTCTCTGTATTGTGTGGACTGTATGCATTTGCGGCAACCGAAGAATTACAGAATAGAAATGAGCAGGAAACCGTTGTCTTTTTTGACAGCGGTTTTTTTTCGCGGGCAACGAGTCAAAGTCCGTGCTTGCACGAGACCTTGATGACTGCAGCGATAACGAATAAAAAGTGAGAATACTATGGACAAGAAAAATCATCATACCGGACTGGAAGGATATTACGCGGTAGACGAAAAAAACAGAAAACTTCGTTATGGATACACGACCGGTTCCTGCGCGGCGGCAGCGGCACAGGCGGCGACGCGGATGCTGCTGACCGGTGAAAAAGTGGAAGAGGTGGCTTTGCAGACTCCGAAAGGGATTTTACTGCATCTGCTGATTGAAGATATTTCCCGGGAAGAAGGAAAGGTTCGCTGCGCCGTACAAAAAGACGGTGGCGACGATCCAGATGTAACGACGGGAATCTATGTGTATGCGAACGTTTCTTACAGCGATACTCCACAGATCACGCTGGACGGAGGGATCGGTGTCGGAAGAGTGACAAAACCAGGACTGTGGCAGGCAGTCGGGGAAGCGGCGATCAACAAAGTTCCCCGTCAGATGATCCTGGAAAATGTAGAGCAGGTCTGCAAAGAATATCACTATACCGGTGGACTGAATGTAGTGATCGAGATCCCGGCAGGAGTGGAACTGGCAAAGAAAACCTTTAATCCACGACTCGGTATCGAAGGCGGAATCTCGGTTCTCGGGACAAGCGGCATTGTAATTCCGATGAGTGAGGCAGCGCTGGTGGCAAGTCTCCGACTGGAGATGAAGATGCTGGTGGAAGGCGGCGGCTCTTATCTGGTGATCACGCCGGGCAATTACGGACAGGCATTTTCAAAAGAACAGACACAGCTGAATCTGACTTATTCGATGAAATGCAGTAATTATGTAGGAGAAACACTGGATATGGCGCGGGAGCTTGGTGTAAAAGGAATCCTGTTTATCGCCCATATCGGAAAGTTCGTAAAAGTGGCAGGCGGCATCATGAATACCCATTCCCGCCAGGCAGATAGCCGAAGTGAACTGATGGCAGCGAATGCGATCCGGGCTGGTGCGGATCTGGAGACGGCAAAAGAGATTCTGGATACGATCACCACAGAACAAAGTGTGGAGATCCTGCGACAGAAAGGTTATCTGGAAGCCACGATGAAGGAGATCAGCGATCGGGTAGAATTTTACCTGAACAAACGGGCAGGGGAACAGCTGGAAGTGGGAACCATTTTATTTTCCAATGTGTATGGGAAACTGGGAGAGACCTCAAAGGTTGCGGAACTGACAATGAAGATTAATGAACAGACAGCGAGTACAAAGAAAGAGTGATTTCCCGCAGAGACGGGATTACTGATAAATAAAAAACAGCAAAATAGAGGAGAAAACATTATGAGTGGAACATTATATGGACTTGGCGTAGGACCGGGAGATCCGGAACTGCTGACCTTAAAGGCACTTCGCCTGATCCGCGAAAACCGCGTGATCGCAGTGCCGGGAAACGATACAAAGAGCAGTGTAGCGTATCAGATCGTAAAAGGCGCCTACCCGGAACTGGACGAAAAAGAACTGATCCCGGTAGCGATGCCGATGACAAAAGATAGGGAGGTACTGGAAGACAACCATAATAAGGCAGCAGATGCCGTGGAATCCTATCTGAAACAGGGAGAAAATGTAGTGTTCCTGACACTGGGAGATCCTACCGTATATTCCACTTATCTGTATGTGCATAAACGGATCCTGGAGCGCGGCTGTCAGGCAGAAATCGTAAGTGGTATCACTTCTTTCTGCGCGGTTGCTGCCCGGTTAAATAGGGGACTGGTGGAGATGGCAGAGCCACTGCATGTGATTCCGGCAACGTATAAGGCAGAAGAGATGGACGATCTTTTAAAACTGCCGGGAACCAAAGTTCTGATGAAGAGCGGAAAACGGCTGAAAGCAGTACGGGAAAGTATCTTAAGAAGTGGTCAGAAAGCGGTGATGATCGAAAACTGCGGAATGCCGGATGAAAAAATCTATGAATCAGCGGAAGAGATTCCGGAAGAGGCAGGATATTATACCTTGTTGATTGTGAAAGAAAAGTAAGAAAAAAGTAAGAGTGCCTGACACTAGGAGAACAGGAGGAAATGTATGGTACATTTTGTAGGAGCAGGTTCCGGAGCACCGGATCTGATTACCCTGAGAGGAAAAAAATTTCTGGAGGAAGCGGATGTTGTGATCTATGCAGGATCCCTGGTCAATCCGCAGCTTCTCGAATATACAAAAGAAAACTGTGAAATCTATAACAGTGCAAAGATGACACTGGAAGAAGTTCTGGACGTGATCTTTGCGGCAGAAGAAAAAGGTCTGACGACCGTGCGCCTTCATACCGGCGATCCATCTTTGTACGGTGCGATCCGTGAACAGATGGATGTTCTGGAAGAAAAAAATATTGCATTTGATTACTGTCCGGGTGTCAGCAGCTTCTGTGGCGCTGCATCCGCACTGAACCTGGAATACACGCTTCCGGATGTATCACAGAGTGTGATCATCACCCGTATGGAAGGAAGAACGCCGGTACCGGAGAAAGAGAGCATCCAGTCCTTTGCTGCACACCATGCAACGATGGTAGTATTTTTGAGTACCGGCATGCTGGAAGAACTGAGCAGACGGCTGATCGAGGGCGGCTATACCGCAGACACCCCGGCTGCTATTGTATACAAGGCAACCTGGGAAGACCAGAAAACCTTTGTCTGCACTGTGGGAACTCTGGCACAGACTGCGCAAGAAAACAATATTACTAAAACTGCACTGATGATCATCGGTGATGTGGTGGCGCACAGCCATTACAATCGTTCCGAACTGTACAATCCGGCATTTACCACGGAGTTCAGGGAAGCTACCGAATAAGATGAAAAAGACAGGAATTATTGCTTTCACGGAACATGGGTGCGTTCTTGGAGAGAAACTTCTGAGAGATCTGCAAAAACAGGATCAGGAAATATATGGATTTGTAAAAAGTAAATATGTGGATCTGCCGGAACGACATTCCTTTCAGAAAGTGACAGGAACGCTGCGGGAATGGGCGGAAGAATGGATCCCAAAACTGGATGGAATTGTATTTTTCAGTGCCACCGGTATCGCGGTGAGAACGATCGCACCGTTCGTGGTCAGTAAAAAGACAGATCCGGCGGTTGTGGTGATCGACGAACAGGGAAATTATGCGATTTCTCTTCTGTCCGGTCATCTCGGCGGAGCCAATGAACTAGCAAAATTTGCAGCAGAGAGCATCGGAGCCGTTCCGGTGATCACGACAGGGACGGATGTGAACCATACCTTTGCGGTGGATGTATTTGCCCGGAAAAATAACTTGGTGATCGCGGATATGCGGCTGGCAAAAGAGATGGCGGCATTGCTGATCCGGGGAAAGACGATCACCTGGGGAGCCGGGGAAGGATTTGTCTATCCAAAAGGACAGGACATTCCGTTACAGCTGCAATTTCAGGAAACAGAAAGCCCGGACGGAAAAAAAGGAACGTTGTGGTTTGCGATTCCGCAAAGCGACGGTAAAGAGGTGCAGATTCTTCATCTGTATCCGAAAAATGTGTATCTCGGCGCAGGCTGCAGGAAACATACGCCGGAAGAAAAAATCGAAACGCAGATCCGAACCTATCTGTCCGAAGCCGGAATATCCATAACACAGATCCTGCAGGCAGCCAGTATCGATCTGAAAAAAGAGGAGCCGGGACTGCTGGCGTTCTGTGAAAAGTATCAAATCCCTTTTGTGACTTACAGCAAAGAAGAGCTGGAAAGAGCAAAGGGAACCTTTACCCCGTCTGCATTTGTCAGCAAGATCACAGGTGTGGACAATGTATGCGAACGAAGTGCCAGCCTTTCCAGTGACGGCGGAGCATTTATCATGAGAAAACAGGCCGCAGAGGGAGTGACCGCTGCGTGTACGATAAAGAAATGGAGTGTGAACTTTGAATAAATTATATGTAATCGGCATTGGGCCGGGAGAATACGAACAGATGACACTGAAAGCGATCCACGCAATGGAAAAGAGCGAGGTAATTATCGGATACACCGTATATGTGGATCTGGTAAAAGAACATTTTCCAGGAAAAGAATTCATGACAACGCCGATGAAAAAAGAGGTGGACCGCTGTGTGATGGCATTTGAAGAAGCCAAAAAAGGAAAAGTGGTTTCCATGATCTGCAGCGGTGATGCCGGAGTTTACGGCATGTCCGGACTGATGTATGAAGTTGGTGTCAACTATCCGGAAGTAGAACTGGAAATTATCCCGGGTGTAACGGCAGCGACCGGTGGTGCGGCATTGCTTGGTGCTCCGCTGATCCATGATTTCTGCCTGATCAGTCTAAGTGATCTGCTGACTCCGTGGGAGAAGATCGAGGCACGTCTGCTGGCAGCGGCACAGGCGGATTTTGTGGTATGTCTGTACAATCCGTCCAGCAAGAAACGAAGCGATTATCTGCAGAAAGCCTGCGACCTGATGATGCAGTACAAGAGCCCGGAAACCGTATGTGGTATCGTGAGCTACATCGGAAGAGACGGCGAGCATTATGAAGTGATGGATCTGAAGACTCTGCGGGATACGAAAGTAGATATGTTTACAACCGTATGGGTAGGCAATTCACAGACCAAAGAAATCAACGGTAAGATGGTAACACCGAGAGGATATCGAAATGTATAAAGTTCTGTTGTTCGGCGGAACAGTGGAGGGACGCACTGTCGCGGAATATTTGAATGAAAATAAAATACCTGCTATGGTATGTGTGGCTACGGAATACGGCGAAAGCCTGCTGCCACAGGGCGAATATCTGGAACTCTCCCACGACCGTCTGGATGAAAAGCAGATGGAAGAGAAGATGTTACAGATGGAGGATGGACTGGTTATCGATGCGACGCATCCGTATGCACAGGTGGTGACGGAAAATATCGAAGCTGCCTGCGAACGTACCGGAACCGCGTATCTGCGCGTGGTACGCCAGGAAAGCCAGCGGCTCGAGGAAGAAGAGACGATCACCTATGTAAAAAGCATCCGGGAAGCGGTGGAATATCTGGAAGGAACCAGCGGAAATATTCTGGTTACGACCGGAAGCAAGGAACTGGCTTCCTATACGTCACTGACGGATTATCAGGAGCGTATCTATGCCAGAGTACTCTCTCTGGTGGAAGTCGTATCTTCCTGCGCAAGCCTTGGCATCGAAGGAAAACACTTGTTATGTATGCAGGGGCCATTTTCGAAAGAAATGAATGTAGCGCTGATCCACCAGTTTGACATCGCATGGATGGTCAGCAAAGAATCCGGAAGAGCCGGAGGATTTCTGGAAAAATACCAGGCGGCAAAAGAGACCGGCTGCAAGATGATCGTGATCGGACGACCGAAAGAAGAACATGGCGTGGAGCTGGAAGAGTGTATCGGGTATCTGAAACGTCGGTTTGTATCGGAAGAAAATGTTACAAATGATGCAAAAAATGGAATTACAGATACAAATGCAGACAATATAGAAAGTGCGGAGAATCCGGAAACGGAATCTGGAAAAATACAGGGAACCGTTGAACAGGAATCCGCTACGCAGGAAACATTCACGCGGGAAACGAAAGAAGCAGCCGAAGATATCCTTCTGGGGCAAAAAGTGTCTCTTGTTGGAATCGGTATGGGAACATCGGACACCCTGACACAGGAAGGAAAACAGGCGCTTGAGAGCGCGGATCTTCTGATCGGGGCAAGACGGATGGTAGAACATATCAAAAGACCGGGACAGGAAGTCTGGACCGGATACAAACCGGAAGAGATCTGTGCTTATATCGCTGCACACCCGGAACATAAAAACGTAGCGATTGCGCTCTCCGGGGATGTCGGATTCTACAGTGGAGCGAAAAAACTTCTGGAGACATTGCATCGGGAACTTCCGATGTTACAGAAAAAAGTGTACTGCGGCATTTCTTCCATGATTTATTTCTGTGCAAAACTGGAAACTCCATGGGAAGACGTTCATCCGGTGAGCCTTCACGGAAGAGAATGTAATTTACCGGGACTGCTGCGCATTTACGGAAAGATTTTTGCAATTGTGGGAACTACCGACGGCATCGCAAAACTGTGTCAGAAACTGCAAAGTTACGGCATGGGCGATGTGCGGGTGGAAGTGGGTGAGAGACTCTCTTACCCGGAAGAAAAGATCACCCGTGGATATGCATGGCAGCTGACGGAACTTGAAACGGACAGCTTGAGCGTCGTTTTATTTACCAGAGAGGGAAAGGAAACGGTCGTGACGCATGGCATCCCGGACGAAGCATTTATCCGCGGGAAAGTGCCGATGACGAAAGAAGAAGTGCGAAGTATTTCCCTGTCCAAACTGCAGTTAACGCGTAATTCCGTCATTTACGATGTGGGAGCTGGAACCGGTTCGGTATCCGTGGAGATGGCGATGCAGGCGGTAGAAGGTCAGGTATACGCGATCGAGAAAAAACCGGAAGCTGTAGAACTGTTATATAAAAACAAAGAAAAATTCGCAGCAGACAATCTTACGATCATCGAAGGTCTGGCACCGGAGGCCTGTGTGGATCTGCCGGTACCGACGCATGCATTTATCGGAGGATCTTCCGGGAATATGAAAGAAATCCTGGAACTGCTGCTTTCCAAAAATCCGAAGATCCGAGTGGTGATCAACTGTATCGCTCTCGAATCGGTCGGAGAAGCGATGAACTGTCTGAAAGAACTGCCATTGGAGCAGGTGGATATCGCACAGGTACAGGTCGCAAAAGGTAAAAAAGCGGGATCCTACCATCTGATGATGGGACAGAATCCGGTCTATGTGATCTCCTGTCAGGGAAAGGAAGAGACAGATGAATAAACAACGCAAAGTGCCGAGAATCCTTCTTGGCGCAGCGGCAAGCGGAAGCGGAAAGACGCTGATCACCTGCGGACTGTTACAGGCATTGAAAAATCGGAAGTTACAGGTGACTTCCTTCAAATGCGGTCCGGATTATATCGATCCGATGTTTCACAGCCGTGTGATCGGAACAAAGAGCAGAAATCTGGACAGTTTTTTCGCGGATGAGGATACCGTGCGGTATCTGCTGGAAAAAAATGCAAGAGACTGTGAGATTTCCGTGATTGAGGGCGTAATGGGTTATTACGACGGTCTTGCGGGAATTTCTCCGAAAGCCAGTGCCTACGATGTGGCAAAGATCACAAAAACGCCGGCGGTTCTGATCGTCAATGCGAAGGGAATGAGTCTGTCGGCAGCTGCGTTTATCAAAGGATTTGTCGAATACCAAGAAGACAGCCAGATCCGAGGAGTGATCCTGAATCAGGTTTCATCGATGATGTATCCGCGGTTAAAGCAGATCATCGAGGAGGAACTCTCGATCAAAGTCTACGGATATGTGCCGGTTGTGAAAGACTGCGTGCTGGAGAGCCGGCACCTGGGACTGGTCATGCCGGAGGAAATTGTCGATCTTCAGCAAAAACTAATGGAACTGGCAGAGATCCTGGAAAAATCTGTGGATATTGACGGACTTCTGGAACTGGCAGAACATGCAGAAGAACTGCCGGTGCAGGAATCCCCGGTTGCTTATCATACCGGGCGAAAAATAAGGATCGCTCTGGCAAAAGACGAGGCATTCTGCTTTTTTTATCAGGATAATCTGGAACTTTTGGAAGAGATGGGAGCAGAACTGGTTCCATTTTCTCCGATCCACGATAAAAAACTGCCGGAACATATTGATGGGATGCTCTTTCACGGAGGATACCCGGAACTGTATGCAAAAAAATTAAGTGAAAATAAAGAAATGCTCGCAGCTGTCTGTGCGGCGGTACAGACCGGCATTCCGTACATGGCGGAGTGCGGCGGTTTTATGTATCTGCATCAGGAGATGGAAGATATGGAAGGACACAGCTGGCCGATGGCAGGAGTGATCCATGGAAAATCCTGGCGGACGCCACGGCTTACCAGATTTG
>JAFEHB010001024.1_pt1 | contig 13226 bp, 9 predicted proteins | sample 9267121 | NCBI WGS metagenome assembly JAFEHB01 (sample SAMN17103336, study PRJNA684904) | human gut metagenome | isolation source: diarrhea sample from child under the age of five | host: Homo sapiens | place: South Africa: Mafikeng, Mafikeng Provincial Hospital | collected 2019-09 | reverse complement strand
CAGTATTACCAGGTATTCGTTCTGTTGGTGTTATGGGCGATGGTCGTACTTATGATTACACGGTTGGTATTCGTGCAGTAACTTCTATCGATGGTATGACTGCTGACTTTGCACAAATTCCATGGAATGTGTTACAAGAAATCTCGGTGCGTATTGTAAACGAAGTAGATCACGTTAACCGCGTAGTGTATGATATTACTTCTAAGCCACCTGCAACTATTGAATGGGAATAAGTTGCTAATGTAACTTGGTGAGGGAATGCCCGTTAAACAACGTTTTAGGGAACTAAACCTAATCAAAAAACAGCAAAAATAACAAGGTTGTTTGCCAAAAGTTTGCCAGTAGTGTAAAAAGCTGCTGGTTTTTTTAATATAACTATTGTTTTAAGTTGTTTATACATTTAGGAGAAAAATTACTTTATTTAGAATAAGATATAAATTTTCATAAAGAGAGTAGTATAATGTAATCATATTTTTAATTTAGGGGGAATATATTATGAATAAGTGTCCAAATTGTGGATCAGATACAAAAGAAGGTGCAAAATTTTGTACCACCTGTGGATATCAATTAATAAGGGAAAATGTTGATAATACAACTAAAACCAAACAGACAGTAAATACAGATAAAATGAAAGAAGTATCTATGAATTATTGGAAGTGGTTGGTTTCGTCATGGAAGCATCCATTTAAAGTTGAAGATGGTGAAAAGTATTCTGGTCTGGTAACTTTAGCCATTGAAAGTATCTTTTTTGCGTTATCAGTAATGATTTTAGTAAGAAAAATAGTAGGTACTTTTGTTGAAAATTCAAGTTCAATAACTTCATTCTTTTCTGGTGAAACTTCTTCTAGTACAAGTAACCCAGTAGGATTCAATGTGTTTATAGTATTTTTTTTAGCAACATTTTTAGCTTCAATTGTAATAATTGGGGTTATATTATTGGCAGAAAAAGGCTTCTCAAATAGTAATAGAAATTATTTAAATTTAGCGAATGAAGTCGCACATAAAACATCTTCGGTAGTTTTGTTAAATGCAGTATTATTTGTACATTCATTAATTGTATCTAATGCAAGTGCAAATTCTGTTGTATTAATAGATGTTGTTTTGGGGCTAATATCAATGATATGGATAATAGGAATATTATCAGTAGTATTTGAATTGGAAGAAACAAAAATTGATAAAATTTATGTGGGCTTAGTAATTTATATTGCTCATATGATTGTGATAGCAATTACAGGATGGATTGTAGTTAACCATTATGCAAGTTTGTTAACTGATTTGATTAGTAAATTAATATGAGCTATATAACTTAGAAGTGGGAAAATAATAACAGAAAATTATTTCTGCAACTATTAATTAGTTAGAAGTTGTAGAAAAGTTAATAGTCTTGAATGTTATATGCTCATAATAATAAAGTCTATTATTACAACTATAAAGTAATAATAGGCTTATTTTAGTTATTGTCATGTTTAGACACCGAAGAAAGCAAAAAAATTATGTAAGAAAGTATAAAATTTGCAGAAATTAGTAAATTGGTCATGTATCTAGATTTGCAAATTAGATAAAATCAAAAAATAATTAGAGTGGAGTAAAAATTGTAGTGCACCTATTTAAAAAGTTAATTATAATATGACATTAAACGATAATATTTTAGTAAAGAAGTAAGTGTAGAAAAAACTCTAGTAATTGTTTAATATATAGTATGAATTAATTATCATGGGGGAGTATAATTTGGAAAAAAAGGCACATTATAAGATGTACAAAGCAGGTAAAAATTGGATCTTTGCAATGCTAACAACAGTAGCTTTAACTGGTGTAATGGCGATGAGTGGTAATACTGCTAAAGCTGATACAGTTGCTCAAAGTACAACTGAACAAGTTGCCAAGATAGATACAACAAGTGCAGCTACAACTTCTACGCAAGTAGAAAAAGCAATAAATACTACAAATGAAAGTAATGCTACTCAAACATCAGCAACAACTACAACAGAACAAAGTAGGTTAAATATTGACGCTACAAGTAGTAGTCAAAACACCAAGCAAGCAACTATGACATCAGTAGCTACTTCTCAAAATACTTCAGTAGCTAATAAGGATCAAGCTAGTTCTACTCAAAGTTCAACTACACAAAAGAGTGAAGAATCTAAAGTAGAAACACCAATAAACACTGCTGATAATGCAAGTCAAAAAAATGTTAATGATAACTGGTATTTAGTAGATAATAATACTGGTAAAAACTTAACTGGTTTCCAAGAAATTAAAGACCAAAATAAAGTAGTTTACTATGCACCAAATAATGCACAAATGCAATATGGTTGGCAAAATATCAATAGTAATAAATATTATTTTGATAAATTTAGCGGTGCAATGACTACAGGTCAAAGAAACATTGACGGTAGTTGGTATTTGTTTGATGACCAAGGTGTAATGCAGACTGGTTTCCAAAGAATAGAAAACCAAAGTAAGACAGTATATTACAATAAGAATGGTCAAATGCAATATGGTCAACAAGCGATTGGTAATCACTGGTATTTATTTGATAAATATAGTGGTGCAATGCAAAACGGTTTTAAGAACTTAGCACCGTATGGTCAAAATAAGGTAGTATACTATGACGAAAAAGGTAGAATGCAACATGGATTAACTAAAGTAAATCAAAAAGTATATTATCTAGACAATATCAGTGGTGAAGTACGAAAAGGCCAACAAGCAATCGGAAATCATTGGTATTTGTTTGATAAAAATAGTGGTGTAATGCAGATTGGTTTTAAGAATTTAGCACTGTATGGTCAAAATAAGGTAGTATACTATGACGAAAAAGGTAGAATGCAACATGGATTAACTAAAGTAAATCAAAAAGTATATTATCTAGACAATATCAGTGGTGGAGTACGAAAAGGCCAACAAGCAATCGGAAATTATTGGTATTTATTTGATAAAAATAGTGGTGCAATGCAGATCGGTTTTAAGAATTTAGCACCATATGGCCAAAACAAGGTAGTTTATTATGATGAAAAAGGTAGAATGCAACATGGAAATCAAGTTATCAATAGCAAAAAGTATTACTTCGATAAATCTTCCGGTAAGATGTATATAGGCGTGGCATATAATGCTGATACAAGAACAATTCAATATTATGCAACAAATGGCCAAATGCAAGTTGGTAAGCTAAATATAGCTGGCAAAACATATGTTTTTGACGATAAGACTGGAAACCTGTTAATGCAAGGATTAGTAACATTAGGTGGTAAGAATTATTTATTGGATTCCAACTATAGGGCAATAACTGGTCAGCAAATTATCGGAAATCACTGGTATTTATTTAGCAAGTATGATGGATCAATGCAAACAGGTTTCCAAAATCTGGCTTCGTATGGCCAAAATAAGACAGTATATTATGCCTCAAATGGTCAAATACAATATGGTCAACAAGCAATTAACAATCATTGGTATTTATTTGATAGATATAGCGGAGCAATGCAAACCGGTCTTCAAGATTTGGTACCATATGGGCAAAATAAAATAGTGTATTATGCTGTAAATGGTCAAATGCAACATGGGGTATTTAGAATAGGAAAGATGACTTATACTGCTGATCATATATCAGGTGCAATAATTGGAGTTTATAATGATGCAGAGGTAATTGGACAAAATCCTGAGTTACCAACAGGCTGTGAAATAACCGCTGTAACTATGATGTTAAGGTATGCAGGTGCTAATGTTAATAAAATTCAATTAGCGAATGAAATGCCAAGAAGTAATAATGGTGATTATGGATTTGTTGGAAATCCTTTTAGTGTTACTGGTTGGTGGGTATTTCCAACAGGTGTTGCACCAGTTGTAAATAAACATTTAGGACATAGTCAAGTTATGACTGGAGCAAGTTTAGAAAGCATAAAGAATAAACTTCTAAATGGACATCTAGTCGTTGCATGGGTGGCAAATATGAATGGTTTTGTAAACCATGCAATTGCTCTAACCGGATACAATGGAAATACATTGTATTATAATAATCCGTGGACAGCTAGAAAAGAAAGTATGTCGGTTTCTAGTTTCTATACACATTGGAATGCAGATAAACAAAGAGCATTGAGTTATTAAATAAACAAACGCAGATGAATCGAGACAATAAAGTCTTGTTTCATCTGCGTTTTTGTTATTCTTCTATAGGAAGTAAGCAATATGAACTTGCAGTATCAATGCGATATGAATTTTCTTCGTTACCTTGTAAGGTCATTTCCATATCAGTTGCATAAATTACTAAGCCTAACTTATGTCCTTTAGGAAGATGATAGAACATAGGTTGTGTAGTAATCTCAACATCATAGAACTTATTAGCTTCAAGTTCATCTGTACTAAAGTCATTATGGCGATTTTGTAAGTTCAAGTGAGCTTGTGTAATCATCTTAAAAGGTGTTTTCTTGGCTAATTTAAATTCTACCAAATTATCTTCTTGCCAGTGATAACCTAAGTCTAAGCCACGTCTTTCAAGAATTGTAGGAGTAGCTCCTAGACGTTTAGCATCGCCATAATCAACCAACTTAACGCTAACCAAACCATGATCAAGTTGACTAGCGATCTTCAATTTAATTTTAGCAACACCTTTAAGTAAAGTTTCATGCTTTAAAGGTTCGCTAGTGATGATTAAACGATTATTTTCAAGTTTTGGACTAGTTGGTGCAAGAATATCTTCTTTCCAACTATTAATATTTGCTTGATAGTGTTTAAATGTAGCTTCTGGCAAATGATCACTAAACTCTAAAGTTTGATTTCCTTTCTTTTGTTCAGAGAGAGAATCAGAATTTAAGTATAACTTAGTAAAATTCTTACTTTGCCAACTAGAATAAGTTTCCCATGTACTTTCTTTAGTATTATTTTGAACTAAGATATCTGGGAGTAATTCTTTAGCATTATTCTTAACACCATATAATTTATGACTTAACCAAATATTCATCATATCTGTGAAATCAAGTGATTGGAAATTGTTGATATAGATATGTTGACCTTGATGCAAGATAAGTTTCTTCGTTACTTCAACATCACCAAGTTTATTATATAAGTTAAATACATTCTTTAACTTAACATTCCAGTCATTGAGACCATGAACCATCACAATATCACACTTAATGTTGCCTACGTCTTTTAAATAATTACGTGCATCCCAGAAAGTATTGTAATTACCAGTAGTGCGATCTTGATCTTTAGTAATAGTTGATAGGAATTTGTTAAAGCCATCTTTAGCACGATTATAGTCACCAGCACTTTTTTGACGACTAAAACATTCTTCAGCCAAGATGTCGGCATCTTCTCCAGGAAATCCACCAGGTGCAATAACAAGTCCACCTTCGCGATAGTAGTCATACCAGCTAGAAATAGCAGCTTCACTAATGATAGTCTCTAATCCTTCCACACCAGTAGTAGCAGTAGCTGTGGCAAGCGTTCCTAGATATGATTTTCCAGTCATCGCTACTTTTCCATTTGACCACCAAGCAGGAATAGCCTTATTAGCTTCTTTAGTTGTGAAGGCTGTTCTCTTTCCGTTTAACCATTCAACTACATCTTTAGCTCCTAGAGTTTCAGCTTCATCGCCACAAGTACGGTAGCCATCAGAATCTAAGGTCCCAACTCCACCAGAATAAACAACAGCAAATCCCCGAGCTAACATGTAGTCGTTAAAAGTATATGTAAATAAGTGTTCCCAACTTTCTTCAGCATTTTTAGTAGAGATCACAACAGGACGTTTCTTGGGGAGTTTAGTTTCTGGCTTAGGGTATTCAATATCTTGATAAGAAAGCTGTTTAACTTCCTTACGCTTGATTGGTAAGTCGACACTGTGCATCATTTTCTCAGCACTAGCATCATTAGTTCCTAAATAGTAGGGGCTAGCTGTGAAAATAGTTGGAACTTTCATACCATTATCAGTCATTGCTGGACGCGTAATAATAACTTTTAGTAAATCGCGCTTACCATCTTGATCGGTATCTAATTCTGATTCAACATAGACTACTTCATGGATAAGTTTATTTGTATCAAAAACAGGTTGAGCCTTTCCGTTAAAGAAAATTGGTTCTGTCAGATTCAATTGGTAAAATTGTGTGAAATATCCACGATTAGCTAGAATATCGAGCAAATTTTGTCCTTTTTTAGTTGAAGTACATAGTAAATCATACCAAGCATTAATAACATCATCGCGATGATTTATTTCTTTTTGGTATGGCAAGTTTAGCTTATCCATTGCAGAAAATGGATCTTTTAAATCGAAATCAAGCTCAGCTTCAAATCCTAAGAGTTGTAATCCAACAGCATAGAAAACGCGAGCATTTATTTTACTAGAATTTAAATAAGTTAAAATATCAGCATTCTCAGTAGCTGCTAGACTGGAAAGAGCGTGATTCTTAGCTGCTTCAGTCTTAAAATTTGGAAAAGCACGTTCCAAAAATAAGCGATAAATATGATTGCTAGCTAAATCTTCATTACCAGCGTGAAGAAAAGCAATGCGATTGAGTTCAGCTAATTTTTGTTCAAAAGGAACTTTGACATGAGCGAATTGATTGAATTTCATAATAACGATCCTTTCTTTTAGAATATTTATTACCATTATAGACTTTTTATAGAAAAACTTCTATGGTAATAGAGGGAACGTTTACATTGAATAGCCAGGGTATTTGACTTTTAAGACAAATATTTTTTTTGTAAAATATATATTGTAGAGTAATTTTTAGGTACTTTGAAAGGAAGATTATATGACCTATTTAGGAACACTTTGCTTAGTTTTGCTGACAACTGCTTTTGCTGGCAGTATTAGTCGCAGAGTCGGAATGCCTGCTGTAATTGGTCAGTTATTGGTAGGGATTGTTTTGGGACCAGCGATGCTAGGTTGGGTGACAAGTAATAATTTTGTCCACATCTTTTCAGAAATTGGTGTGGTCATCTTAATGTTTATGGCGGGACTTGAAAGTGATCTAGATTTATTGAAGAAATATCTTAAACCTGCGACTTCAGTAGCCTTATTCGGTGTAATTGCACCAATTATTTTAGTTTATCTTTTGGGGCGAATATATAACTTTACTAATGAAGAAGCAATTTTTCTCGGCGTAACTTTCGCAGCAACTTCAGTCTCTATTTCAGTTGAAGTGTTAAAAGAGTTAAAGAAGTTAGATACAAAAGAAGGAACAACGATTTTAGGCGCTGCCGTAATTGATGATATATTGGCGGTTTTGATTTTAAGTGTCTTAGTAAGTATCTTCAGTGATGTTGCTCAAGCAGAAGGTGGGCATACTCAATCTAATTTAGGTGTGGGTATCTTAATTCAAGTAATATACTTTATTGGTATTTACTTAGTCTTTAGATGGATTGCACCACTTTTAATGAAGATCAGTGAAAAATTACCAATATCTTCCAGTGAAATTCTAATGTCATTAGTAATTTGCTTGGGAATGGCATTCTTTGCTGATTTGGTAGGCTTGAGTGCAGTAGTAGGTTCATTCTTTGCCGGAGTAGCAGTTGCACAAACTCCATATAAACAAGAGATAGATTCAAGTATTGAACCAATCGGCTATGCAGTGTTTATTCCAATGTTCTTTGTATCAATTGGATTAAACATGACCTTTAAAGGCTTATTGACTAATTGGTTATTTATTGTAATTTTGCTAGTATTAGCCTTACTAACAAAATGGGGTGGCTGTGGCTTAGGTGCTAAAATGTTAGGAATGAGTTGGTATTCTGGCGATATTATCGGAGCAGGGATGGTTTCCCGTGGAGAGATGGCGCTGATTATTGCTCAAGTAGGTTATGAGGCACATTTGTTATCTGATAAGTTCTACTCAAGTGTTATTATTGTAATCATCTTAACCACAATTATTGCACCATTTATGTTGAAATCAGCAATTATGCGCCAAGCAAAGGCAGAAGCTAAATAATAGTAATAGAAGACGGATAAATTATTGAAAAAGATAATTTTTATCCGTCTTTTTATTTACTTATACACAGTACTGTGCATAACTTTGTGTATAAGTGCTAAATAATCAAATGCTAGAAGTAAAATAGAGATACATATGTTCACTTTATTTGATAATAAAGTAATATTATCCACAAAAAATGTGTATGACTTGGGGATAAGTTGTAGAATACTGCTATTTTTATCCACGTAGATGAAATGTTTGGATTTACAAACGTGGATAAGATTAATTTAATAAAGTGAAAACAGAAAACAATCTTAGTTTAACAATATAGAAATAAAGTTGCGTTATTATTAATAGATAACTTAATTAATGAGGAAGAGAATTATTTATGAAGAAGCAATTTAAGAATTGGCTAATTCTAGTTATGCTAGGAATTGCAATTATAACTGGTAGTGGAATCATGAGAGGAGTAGAGGCAGATAAGATTGATGCCAAGGCAGCCTACATGATAGATGCAGGTACTGGTCAGGTCTTGTATCAACAAAATGCTAATAGTAAATATCCAATTGCATCACTAACTAAAATATTAACATTAGCGGTTATTATGAAAGATATCCACAATCAAAAACTGAGCTGGGATCAAAAAATTAAAGTAAATAAAGATGTGTCTGATATGGCTAATAACTGGCAATACTCAAATGTTCAATTAAATGAAGGAGAAAGCTATACCGTTAAGTCACTAGTAGAATCAATGATGATTGTATCGGCAGATGGTAGTACAGAAGCTTTAGCTTTAGCTGATGCTGGAAGTGTGCAAGCTTTTAATAAAAAGATGAAAGAAGTAGCGCATGAAGCAGGAGTTACTGATGCTGAGATTTACAATATGATTGGTTTGCCAAATTCAGATTTGGGTAATTTAAAGTTGAAGAATGTAGGCGATGATCAAGAAAATAAATTTTCAGCTAAAGACATAGCTTTGATTTCAAAGTACCTAGTAAATAATTATCCAGAAGTAATAGATATTACTAAACAAAAGAATGTTGATTTTAAAATAAGTGCCGATCAGACATATAATATGGAGAATATTAATTATATGTTGGAAGGAAGTTATGCAGCTCCTAAAAATGGGACAATAGATGGTCTTAAGACAGGATTTACAGATGAGGCTGGATATTGTTTTGTAGGAACAGGTACATTCAATGGACAACGTGTGATAACTGTTATTTTGAATGCTTCAGATTATAATAAACAATTTGCTGAAACGAATAAGATGATTGAGTCAGTTATGAATAATGATAAAGTAGTTAATACTAAGGATATAAAGAGTGTTAAGCAAGCTTTGAAAAAAGAAAATTTGAAAGTAAATGATACTAATATTTGGGTAACAAAGAACACCGATCCTAAACAAATAAAAGCAAAATTAACTCTATCTAATGAAAAAATAAAAGCAAAAAATGCTAAGAATGAGAAAGTTGGCACAATTAAAATCAGTTCTTCTGGGGTATCTTCAGTGGAATTAAATGTCAATTTAGAAGCTAAATAAATTAATTATAAAAGTGTAAAATAAGTAGATGAATACTGGTTTTACACTTTTTTATTTTGTCAGATATAAAAATATTTTATGGGTTTAAAAAATATTTTAATAAAACTGAAAGTGCTTGCAACAAAGAAGACTTTGTGTAAAAATAAACTTATAAAGATAATTAATTAGTTAAAGGAAGTTGAAGCTTATGAACCACTATGTTGGAATTGCCGGCACTAATGATTTGAAGTCTACTAATCTTAAATTAATGCAATATATTAAGAATCATTTCAGCGAAAAAGCAGAAATCGAACTAGTTGATATTAGTGACCTACCAGTATTTTTTAAGAACAAAGATAGAGTTATCCCAGAAAAAGCAGCAGAAATTTCTATGAAGATTGAAGCAGCAGATGGTGTGATTATTGCGACACCTGAATATGATCACTCAGTACCTGCTGTCTTAATGAATGCTTTAGAATGGCTATCTTACGCAAGACATCCATTTGTAGGTAAGCCTGTTATGATTGTTGGTGCTTCTTATGGTACTTTGGGAACTTCAAGAGCTCAAGCACACTTACGCAGAATTTTAGATTCACCAGAATTAAGTGCCAGAATTATGCCAAGTTCAGAATTCTTATTAGGCCATTCACTACAAGCATTTGATGAAGATGGAAATCTAAATAATGAAGAAAAAGTTACATTATTAGATGGCTTGTTTGAAGATTTTGAAGTGTTCTCAAACATTTCTAAGCATCTAACTAATGCTAATGATGAACAAAGAAAAGAAGTAGAAAACTATTCATGGAAAGATTAGTCGGAGGAGTGGAATAAATGAAATTAGTAGGAATTATCGGTTCAATTGCTGATGAATCATACAACCGCAAATTAATGCTATACATAGCAAGTCATTTCAAGGAAACAATCGATATTGAAATTCTTGATATTAGAGATGTCCCAATGTTTAGGGTAGGAATGGAAATGGGACCAGCTGTAGAATATTTGAATAAGAAAATCTCTGCAGCAGATGGTGTAATTATTGCAACTCCTGAACATAATCATACAACTACAGCAGCTTTAAAGAGTGTAATTGAATGGTTATCTTCTAGCGTTCATCCATTTGCAGATAAGCCAGTATTATTGGTAGGTGCTTCTTACTTCGAACAAGGTTCTGGTAGAGCGCAATTAGATTTACGTCAAATTCTAGAATCTCCAGGGGTAAATGCTTTGGTAATGCCAAAGGATGAATTCTTATTAGGAAACGTTAAATCAGCTTTTGATGAAAATGGTAACTTAAAAGAAGCAAGAACTGTTAGCTTCTTAGAAAGTGTCATGGGCAACTTCTTGAAGTGGATCAAAGTTTTGAAAGCTATGAAGAAGAATAACGATGTAAAAGGTGACTGGGAATCAGAAGATTTAACTGCATCTCAAGAGATTGATACAACCGTTAAAGGTGTAGATATGAAGGCTGAAGACTGGGTAGAACAAGCTGCTTCTAAGACTAATGCAGTTGAAGGTGATACTTATGTTAAGTTAGATAGAGGTCTTTTGACAGTTAACCAACTTAACTGGTTCTTGAATACAATGCCAGTTGAATTGACATTTGCTGATGATAATAACCAATTTATCTACTATAATCGTATGGATGAAAATCCTAAAGATATGTTAGCACCTCGCCAACCTAAGCAAGTTGGGGATCCGTTAGAATCAGTTCACCCAGAACGTGCTTTGAAAGGTGTAAAACATGTGGTTCATACACTTCGTACAGGTGAAACAGATCTTGTAAGTATGCCAGTACCATTTATCAATAAGGTTAATGAAAAGCATGTAATGCACTATTACAAGGCAATGCATGATGAAGATGGTCGCTACCGTGGAATTAATGAATGGGTAGTTGATATTTGGCCAGTAGTTGAATCTTACTTGAAGATGACAGGTCAAAAATTGGTGGCTGATGAAAATGCAAAAGTAGATGCAACATCAGGAGCTTCCGAGAAGAAAGAAGAACCAGTAGCTACACCTGAAACAGACGCAACATCTGGCGCATCTGAATCAGAAACAAAGGTAGAAGAAGTAAAAGTTGCTGAACCAGAAGTAGATGCAACATCAGGTGCTTCAGAATCTTAATAGATATGAAAGTCGAGTTTTGATACTCGGCTTTTTTTTTGATAAAAAAACAAGATTAGCCCAGGCCAATCTTGTTGAAAAATTAATATTTAGTTACTCCTAGAGACATGCGACTCTTTAGGGCTTTGTAAACAAGTGAAACAACATAAATAGCGACTAAACGATCAAGATAATCAGTTCCAACTTGAACAAGGAATACAGCCAAGCCTTTACCTAAACCTAATTTAGCCAATATTTGTACGATAATGGCAGATCCAGAACTAGTAATGCCATGGAATAAAAATAAAGTAATGGCAGAACTTACTAAAGTAGCTGGTAAAGAAATAATGATAGCTAACCACCATAATTTTTTAAAGGTATCTGCGGCATAGTGTGAGTAAATCATACCTGCAACAAGACCAACTATAAGTTGAACTGGCAAATAATATAGTGAAAATAAGTCAGTTGTTAAGCCAACAATAATTGAAGTTAGAGCACCTACAGTAACACCACCAACTGGGCCAGCCAAAGAAGCAGCTAAAATAGTACCGATAGTATCTAGATAAATTGGAAGTTTCAAAAGTAAAGCAATGTTACTTCCAACAATATTTAAAGCGATGCATAAAGCTAAGATAGTTATGATTTTAGTTGATAATTTTTTCATGAATTATTCCTCCGATATTAATGTGGCAAAATTTTTTCTAGAAGTTCTGAATCAATTGAACAGGTACGTTGTAAGAAGATTTGCATAAAACGTAGATTATCTACTTCTGTCAAAATATGACTGTTGATAGGTTTATGCCAAAAATTCATTTCATCAACGACACTTTGACCAATACTGATACCTTTAGTTTCAATCTCAGTATGAGAATCAAAACCAGTACATAATTCTGGAAAAATAGTATAAGCCACTGCTAAGGGGTCATTGATGACACAGCCGATAATTTTTTCATATTTCCAATGAAAATCAAAATAGAATCTTGTAATTTTTTGAATAAAATCAGCTTGTTCTGGATTGACTTGATGAATTAGTTCCAAAATATTTGGTGTAAGTACAATTTTTCGTGTGACATCAAGTCCTATCATTTCGATTTTTACGGGAAGATTTTGATAGACATAATTAGCAGCATCAGGATCGCACCAATAATTGTATTCAGCAACAGGGGAACAATTACCAAAACTCTTGAAATTTCCACCCATTGAAACAAAACGAGTACAATTATTCCAAACATCTGGCAGTGCTTGATGAGCTAATGCAATATTGGTTAGTGGTCCTAACGCAATAATTGTTAGATTAGGATTATCGGCTAGAGTCTGATTAATAAACTCAATAGCGTTATCGTGAATAGGAACACCTGAGACTTCAGGCAGATAAGATTCACCTAAACCATCTTCTCCATGCGTATCCATAGCATCAACATAATCACGTTTAAGTGGCGTTTCTGCACCTTGATAGACTGGAATATCGAGACGATCTAAGTGATTCAAGATTTTGAGGGCATTCTTAGCACCCATATCGGAAGGAACGTTACCAGAAACGGTTGTGATTCCGACAATTTCTAGTTCGGGCGATGTTAAAGCAAGCATCAAGGCCAAACTATCGTCAATTCCTGGATCACAGTCAATGATAACTTTTTGTCTGTCATTCATTTCTCCTACCTCCTTTGAGATTCTTGGTTTTTTATACTGGGAAGTTTACGAAC
>JAFEHB010001014.1_pt1 | contig 13304 bp, 11 predicted proteins | sample 9267121 | NCBI WGS metagenome assembly JAFEHB01 (sample SAMN17103336, study PRJNA684904) | human gut metagenome | isolation source: diarrhea sample from child under the age of five | host: Homo sapiens | place: South Africa: Mafikeng, Mafikeng Provincial Hospital | collected 2019-09 | reverse complement strand
TCCACATACTAAAAGAAAATATATTCTTTAATCTTTTAAAACTAAAATAAAAATGCGGTATCCACTCTGCATTAATTGATAATATAATTGACCTAAGCAAATATCCCACAATATTTCCTATTATAATTGCCCAATAACCAATTCCAGAAAAAGCTAATGATAACGTAAGTAATAACGTAATAATCGATGATATTAATTGGCTAACAAATGGTCTCTTAAAATTATATTCTCTTTGATATACTGCTGTTTGTATACTAGACAAAGATGTTATCGGTAACTGTACACACGCAATCATCAATGCCAACTCCAATTCTGGATTTCCGAGCACTATACAAAGCGGTTTTCTAAAAAGCGAAATTAACCCCCATAAAAAAACAGATATAATCAAATTAGTCCAAAATGCAACATCCGCATCAAACCACAATTCTCTCTTTTCTTTATATTCTTTACTCACAATATATTTTTGAAATCCAGATTCACTTAAAGTATCTGCAAAACTTGTAACCATCGTAATAGTAGCAATTGCCCCAAAAACTTCAGGAGCAAATAATCTTGCCAATATCATGTTGGAAATTGGTGGAATTATTTTTGCTATAATTTGCGTTAAAAAAGACCATGATGTAGCCTTAGCAATTTTCATATTATCGTTCATTGTACTATAACCTTTAATTTATCTTTTCTCAAATAATAATTTTTGTTCACATTTTACCACTGTATTAGCAGGAACATCCTTATATATTAAACAATTTACTCCAATAACACAATTATCACCTATAGTTACCCCCCCCTAACACAGTAACATTAGAACCAACCCACACATTATCACCTATATTCACCGGCTTGCACTTAAACCCCTGCACAGAAACTGGCTTCAATAAATCTATAAAAATATGATTGTGATCATAAATGTGGACATTTTCTCCTGCAAGAAATGACTTTCCAATCTTTATATATTCTCTAGCATTTACTGAACTATTTGAATTAAAAAAGGCCCCTTGTCCAATAATTAACTTTCCTCCATTACAATTAAATATAACGTTCTTTCTAATTCGTAAGCCCTTACCAATATATATATCTTTATTACAAATTGGCAATAGACATTCTATAATTTTTGAATTAATTTTCATCACACCATTTCTAATTTTTCCCATCAATTTTCTCCTTATTTACTATTTTAATTTCAAACATATTGTGTATTATATAAGAAACAACAACCATAACTATAAACGGTATTATTATTATCATTTCATTATGTATTCCTATTTTATATAAATATATAATTATAGCATACCCAATATTTTGATGAATTAGATATAGTGGATATGAAATAGATGCTATAAACGAAAGCGGCTTTAGCGTCAATATTAATATATCTGGATAATTTTTTTCTTTTTTTTCAAACTGTATAATTCCAATTAAAAATATAATTTCTAGTAGAAAAAAAATTCCATACTCTATTCCAAATATTAAAAACTGCATTACTATACATACACATAATGCAATTTTCATAAGTATCCTATTTTTTCTATCATAACTATTTTCATTAAAAATACAAAAAACAAATCCTCCCGCCAAAAACATATGGGCATATTGAACCATTAACAACTTATTTACAACTAAATACAATAACGTATTTTTATTTAATAATATTTGGGCTACAACCTGAATTATTAACCAAGCAATTCCCCATATATAAAAATTTTTATTTTGTTTTAATTTAATTAATATTAAAGCAACAAATCCATAAAATATTAATTCATTTGCTAAAGTCCAATAAGCTCCATCTACAGCATTCACACCAAGAAAAGATTGTAGCATTGTTAAATTTATCACCGCTTCAATAAGTGATACACTTCTATCAGCCAATAATATCTTCGTTACCACAAATGTTAAAATAATTCCTATCCAATAACATGGATATAGTCTTATTATCTTTTTCTTTATATACATATTTAAACTCTGTTTTTTTCCTGCACCTCCAATTGCTAAGTAACCACTTAAAAGAAAAAAAGCAGAAACCCCTATATATCCCCATGACATCTCAAATTTCCATTCTTCGGAATATTGCGGATATATTTCTATAAATCGGGTTGTATAATGATAAAAAATCACCATCAAGCAGGCAACCCCTCGTATATAATCTAATCCTTGTATTCTTCTATTTATCCCACTCATATACTCATTATTCCTTACATTAAATTATTTCTATTTATTCTCACTAATCCCCTTTTCTATATATATATTTATAAATCATTGCAAAAAGTATATGTACATATGCAGATATATACATAACCATCGTTGTAAAAGACATCATTAAAACTATACACAAAATTAACACCATATAACCATATGTATTCTTTCTTTTCATAGTAATAATTTTAATCAATAAAATTCCTAAAAGAGAATAATAGAATATTGAAACTGGAACTCCATAACTACACATTACTTCCAAATAATCGCAGTGGCAATATATTCCTATTCCACTAACAATTGCAAAATTCCCTAATCCAACTCCGAAAATCGGTCTCTTTTTTATTAACCCCCACGCTAATTTCATATACTTTTCACGCAAGTCAATACTTGAGGCTTCCGAAGCTCCTTTAAATGCAACATCAATTAAAGATTCCACACGTCGCCCAATTGTCATATATAGACTCTCATTGTGCATCATAAACTGATATGCTACTATCAATCCTATACTTATTCCTATAAGTGCAAAGAAAATATTTTTTTTATTTTCCAATCCTATTGTATAAATTAAAATGACAGTTACTACCACTGCTAGTAAAGACTTTCTCGATCCAGAAAAAAGTACTAATATTGCCATTGCTATAAACATAAGCAAATATATTCTTCTATACTTTTCTTTTTTATCCTTAAATAAACATATAGCGATAATTGCTGCAATTGCTGCCTTATTACCCACATCATTTGCATTATAGCCTATACTTTCTCCTAGTCTTTCATAACTTAACCATACTGAAGTTGGTGTAACAATTAACAGACGAACTAATAGAACAAATCCACCAACTACAAAAAATTTAAAAAAAAGCGTTATCTCTTTCTTTTCCTTTAAATATCCACTCAATACAAAACCAATTAAAAATACTTGCAACATATTAATTAATGTATGTATTGCCGTTCCCATTCCACTTGCTGGAAAAATTGCCATTACCGAAAATAGACACATTAATAAACACCAACCCTGATATTTATTAATTTTTCCCTTTGAATTACTTAACCAATGAAAACCATACACTAAAATAAATAATATCTTTGCTGGATAAGTTATATATTTTTCTTCATTAAATGCCCATACCGAAACTATTAATACACATGCAAGGATTTGATATACAGACCATCTATTTTTTCCAAGTTTCATATTAAATCTCCACTATAATACCATATTTTTATAAATATCATGTGATTTTTTAGCAATTGCGTTCCAGTCATATTTTCTAGATAATAACCACGCATTTATCGCTTTTTCCTCAAAAGAAGACATTTCTTCTACCATATTTTCTAGCGACCTTACAATACTCTCCAAATCAACCTCCGCCGTCCATCCGGCTTCATTCTTATCTACAATATCTGCCATATTTGTCCCGGTCGTAATTAAACATGGTAAACCATAACTCATTGCTTCAATCAAAGACATTGGCATTCCTTCAAATCGAGAAGTCATAACAAAAAAATCGGCACTCTCTAATACTTTTTGTTTTTCTTTTCCAAACACGCCTTCTTTTACAATCAAAATATCAGTTAAATTTTTTCCTTGAATTTCTTTAATATAGTCGGCACGACAATTATATCGTTCTGGTCCATATAACCCTATACTTATATTATTTTTTCTTAAAAGAGTACTACATCTATCACAAGCTTCTAACAAAAGATCTAAACCTTTCTGATATGGATCAAATCTTCCAATATATACTCCCTTTATAGAATTTTTTATCTGAACAACAGGTTTCTTTTTTTCCTGAATTCCATTCGGCATAATAAAGTAATTATCACACCACTTTTCCCCTGAATCTATGTATTCTTTTTTTGTCAAATATTGAACTGCTGCCGCATGTTTAGTCATAGATTTAAACAACAAAATATTAGCTGGAATTTTTTTATACCTTTTTTGAGCTTGTCCCTGTCTTGTTAGTGCACTTCTAGGTATTATAATATAAGGTATTTTCCTTTTTACACATTCTTTATATAACTTTATATCATCTATATAATAAAAACTCTCAAAAACAACTAAATCTGGGCAATTAAAAGGCCTCGGTAAAGACAAAATCTTCTTACAAGGATACTCTTCTATATTATGAAAAAGTCCCGTTTTCAACCAAAACTCCTGCTTTGCATCTGTTAAATTCCACCAAAACACATTATCATATTTAGATTGTGCATATATTTGTGCAGGAACACTATAATTAGGTCCTTGTGATATTTCATTTGTCAAATGAGATATATATACAATATTCATAGCAACCTCCATTTTCATTTGTTCTAAAACATCTTTTATAGATTTCGTCTGTATGCCACATGTATTTCTCTTTTATTTTGAGGTGGTATTTCCATATAATTTTTACCATACAAATTTTCCAAATATTTTTGATAATTTTGTGGAATCTTAAATTCATAGCCTTCAAAACTTACTGTAGTCGTCTTCAAATAAACTTCCGCAGGTAAAATCTCTCTACAATAGCTTATTCCAGATGGAATGCCCATACTGTTTGTTTTAGAATATTTTTTAGATATATTTTCTGTAATTATAAGATATAAATGAATTCCACCAATAACTGAAAAAATATGACCTAATCCTCTTCTAAATTTATAATAATTATTAACTTCTTTTTCTACTTTTGATTTTTCCAATATGGGTTGAGAGGGATATAAATAATCTATACATAAGCTAGATGCTTTATAAGAAAAATCATATATTTTACTTATGATTTTCTGTTTCCATTTTGAATCAGGAACATATTCTATGATAAATATATCTATAAAAATCATTTCATATTTTTTTATACCTTCCCATGGTATTTCAACATATACAGAATCCTTTAAGTAGATTTTAGGTTGCTTAAAAAAATAGTCTGGATATAACGGTTCTGCTAAAATATACTTACCATTCAATCCTCTATCAAAGCATTTCACTAACTTCATATAATTTTCTCGGGTCATCATCAAATCTATATCATCATCCCATGGTATAAATCCCTCATGCCTTACCGCACCCAACGCTGTACCCCCACTTAACATATATTCAATATTATTTTTTTTGCAAACCTCATCAATATCCAATAACATTTTTAATAATATTTTATGTAAATGTTCCAACTCTTCAGTACTTAATTTATATTCCCCAAAATATCTAGAATACATTGTTTTGCTTGCAATCATAAAATCTCCTATTCTGATAAATACTTACCTTAATAATTTCGTAAAAATATATCGCCGAACTTTTTTAGGTATAAGAGCAACAATTAATTGTATGCTAATAGTTTTATAATAATCCCATTCACTTATATATCCGGTATCTAAAATTTTTTTTCTACCATTTCTATATTTTTTATAATAACTCCACCCTCCACGTCGCTCTATCATAGCATATCCTGTTCTTGCATAAACCAAGTAATCGTCTATATTAGCACATTGGGCACCCGCCAAAAGCATCCGAATCCACATCATATCATCTTCCATAAGTGGACAATTTTCATAATTACCAGCTTGTAATACTTTGCTCTTTTTATACATAACTGTCATATGATTAAATGCACTTCTTTGCTTCTGGTACTGAGCTATAGATTTGTGTTCTAATGGGACCTTACGTTTAGATAATACATTTTTTATATTCCCTTCAAATTCAATAATATGACTTCCACAAATATCCAAATCAGGATTATCAATGAACATTTGAAGCTGTTTTTCAAAACGATCCTTTCTAGCCATATCATCTGTATCCATACGTGCTATTAATTCATATGTACAAGCAGGAATTCCATCTGCCAAAGCTAATCCCAGTCCTTTATTTTTTTCATTTTCTATTGTTTTAATTAAATTAGGATTATCTTTTTTATATTGCTCCACACATTTTCTTAATTCACTAGTAATCGGTCCGTCAAATACAATTACTATCTCATTTGGCATAACAGTTTGATACAAAATACTTTCCATACATTCTCTAAAATATTCTGCTTTCTCTTTAATATAAAGTGACATTAATACTGAAAATTTAGGGTATTCCATCAACTTTCCCTCTCTACCTATACTCTTTTCCCAAAACCGCAAATACAGTCCTTATCATTGTTCCAATTTCTCTCAAAAAACTAAAGTTTCTAATACTATCCAAATTATATCTCATCTTCCCCGGTAGAACCTGTTCTATATAAACCTTATCTACATCATCTGCAGCATCAAGGAGTTCTGCTTCATCTTTATAACGAATACTTGCCTCACTTGTAATTCCCGCCGGAAGCAGAAGAGTTGCCCTCATTTCTTTAGTGTATTTTTTTACATATTTGGTTACTTCCGGTCTTGTTCCTACAAAACTCATATTACCTGAAAGTACATCAAATACTTGAGGAAGTTCATCCAGACGATACTTTCTGAGAAAAGCTCCTGTTGGTGTAATTCGATTATCTCCAGAAACCGTTACCGCAGATCCTATCTGATCTGCATTAGCAACCATTGTGCGAAATTTATGTATTTTAAACTTTTTTCCATAGGTAGTAACTCTCTCCTGTCGATAAAATACACCTCCCTTTGACTCTGTAGCAATTCTAATTGCTATGATAATCATTGGAATTGCTGTAATAATCAAAATACAAGTTGCTGCTACAATATCAAAAGCCCTCTTTAATCTTAAGCTTAACTTTTTTTTAGAAAGTATATTATAATACTCTTTTACTTCATCACATTGCATGAATTTAGGAAGTTCTTCCCATTTTTTCATACTCAATCCTCACATTTCCTGAAAATTCATTTATAATTCTTAAATGTACTCTTTCACAATCTCACTGTATTTTTCAATTACATATTCTACTTCTTCATCAGTTAATTTTGTATGTAATGGTAATGTGATTTCATTTTCAAATCTTTTATAAGCATTTGGATAATCTTTAATATCAAATCCAAGATTCTTATAAGCTGTCATCATTGGTAATGGTTTGTAATGTACATTACAAGCTACACCCTGCTCCGCCATTTTTACAATAATCTCATGACGTTGTTCCAGAGTAATTCCCGGAATTCTTGTAATATACAGATGTCCTGATGACTGATGCTTCTCTGTATAATGATTTAATACCTCAATGCCAAGAGGCTTAAATGCCGCATCATATTTCCCAATAATTTTCTTTCTTCTTTCAAGAAGTCCAGCATATCTCTTCATCTGTGCTAAACCAATTCCTGCAACGACATCCGTCATATTGCATTTATACCATGGTCCTACAATATCATATTCCCATGCTCCAAGCTGGGTCTTGGCTAAAGCATCTTTAGACTGACCATGGAGAGAAAGCAACTGATACTGATGATAGATTTCTTCATTGTCAATGCCTTCAATATCTCTCCATGTTGCTGCTCCACCTTCTGCTGTTGTAAAGTTCTTAACTGCATGGAAACTAAAGTTTGAAAAATCTGCAATACTTCCAACTGGCTTTCCATGCCATGTGGCACCAAATGCATGTGCCGCATCAGTCATTACAATAACTCTTCCTATTGCTTCCTGTAATTTGTTTGCAGGATGGAATAGAGACTTTTTAGCCTCTACAATAGAGAATATTTTATCATAATCGCAAGGTACTCCTCCTAAATCTACTGGAATAATTACCTTTGTTTTTTCTGTGATTGCTTCGGCCAGTTTATCATAATCCATTTCCAGAGAATCTTTCTGTACATCTACAAGAACGATTTTTGCTCCTACATGATACACAACAGATGCACTCGCTGTATAAGTGTACGCTGGAACAATCACTTCATCACCTTCGCCAACGCCTAAAACTCTTAATGTTGTTTCTGCACAGGCTGTTTGAGAGCTAAGGCATACTGCTCTGTTTACTCCACACAAATCTGCTACCTGTCTTTCAAGTTCCTTTGTTTTTGGTCCTGTTGTAATCCAGCCTGATCTTAAGGCTTCTGCTACCTGCTCTACCTCTGCTTCTGTTATATCTGGTGGTGAAAATGGAATTTTCATTCTTTTATCCTTCTTTCTGCATTTATTATAAATTTCTTTTGTTCATACTTTACTTTTGCTTATCTTTTCAACTGCCCTGCTTACACTTCCTTCGCCACTGCAGCCTGTTCCATCATCTTGCGCTGCAGCTCATAAACCTTTCCTTTATTCTCGCTTCCGTTCTTTCCTGCCGGATGATAGGTAGGAACGATCAGTTCTACCATCTCGCGGATATTTTGGTCATTATCGTAGGCAGCTTTCATTAAGACAGTAAGCTGATGAAGGAACTGTTCGGTGTTGAATGGGATTGGACAGCCGATGTGGATTAATTTATTTTTCGTTTTCTTTAATCCCTCTTCTGCCATTAATTTTTCTTCAAAGAGTTTTTCTCCTGGCCGCAGTCCTGTATATTCAATCTTTATATCCACATCCGGCTCATGCCCGGAGAGACGAATCAGATTCCTTGCTAAGGTGTCGATTTTTACCGGTGATCCCATGTCGAGGACGAAGATTTCTCCGCCTTCGGCGTTTGTTCCTGCGGAAAGTACGAGGCTTACGGCTTCCGGAATGGTCATGAAGTAACGGATGATGTCCGGATGGGTTACGGTTACCGGACCGCCTTCTTCAATCTGACGTTTGAAGAGTGGGATTACGGAGCCGTTGCTTCCGAGTACGTTTCCGAAACGTACTGCGACGTATTCTGTTCTTGGAATAAATTTCTTCTGGCGGATCTGATGCATGATGCCATTCTCTTCTTCGCTGTGTGTGTAAAGCATTGGCATCTCGTGTGCTTTTCCTTCTTTGATCATTCGGTCAAAAGACTGGATGATCATTTCGCAGATACGCTTGCTGGCTCCCATGATGTTTGTTGGGTTTACCGCTTTGTCTGTACTGATCAGTACGAATCGCTGGCAGCCGTTGATCATGGCTGCGTAAGCTGTTTTATATGTTCCGACGGCATTATTCTTGATTGCCTCGTTCGGTGATGTTTCCATTAATGGTACATGCTTATGTGCTGCTGCGTGGTATACGATATCTGGTTTATACTGTGCAAATACCTGGCAGATTCTCCGGCTGTCACGTACAGATCCTGTAAGCGCGATCATGTTTAAGTCCGGATAAGTTCTCTTTAACCACTGTTCAAGGTCATATAAGCTGTTTTCGTAGACATCAAAGAGAATCAGTTGTTCTGGATGATGTCCGGCTACCTGACGGGAGATTTCGGAACCGATACTTCCGCCGGCTCCTGTTACAAGAACCTTTTTCCCCTGAATATATTGGAATACTTCGTCTAAGTTTGCCTTGATCGGCTCACGTCCTAAGAGGTCTTCTACTGCGACCGGCTTCAGCTTGCTTAAAGATACCTGACCGTTTGCAAGCTGGTATACACCCGGAAGACTCTTTAACTCGCAATTTGTTTCCTGACAGATATTTAAAATGTCTCTCTTTTCTTCCGGACTGGCTGTCGGAATGGCAAATAAAATCTGGTCAATATTATACTTTTCTACCGCTTCTAAGATAGAATCTCTTCCTCCGACAATCGGAATACCGAGCATATATCGTCCCCACTTGTTTTTGTTATCATCGATAACGCAGCAAGGTCTCGCATCTACAAGATTGGAACTTTTTAATTCTTTTAAGATAACCTGTCCTGCCGCTCCGGCACCGATAATCATCGCCCGATGAACATTGTCCGCTTCCTGTAAATGTTCCATCTTCGTACGTTCTAAAGTAATGTAGCGGTATGCAAATCGAACAAGTAATGTTAATGCAAACTGCATGCCGCATCCAACGATATAGTAAGATAATGGCATTCTTTCTAAGCAGACGGTAATGCCAACAACCTGAAATATCGTTGTGATTACTGTTGCAGCAAAAATACGATTCAATTCGCTGAAGCTGGCAAAGCGCCATAAGCTGTTATACAGCCTGAATACATAAAACATAATAATTACAAATGCCGTATAAAACGGAGCGAATTTAATAAATGCGTTTAAATACTCTTTCGGAATACTTGAGTAACGCAAATCAAAACGAATTAATAATCCAAAAAAATAAGAAAAATTTACTGCTACAATATCATATAATACCAAATAAAATGCAATAACCTTCCAATGTCTAAATGGAAATCCTTCTTTTTTTGTTTCTGACTCAGCATACTTTCTACCCAAGTCATTCTTTTTAGTCCTATTCATTTTCTTTCCCTTCTTCCATATTCTTCTCTTTTTTATCTTAAAAAAATTTATTTTTATAAACTTTAACTACCGCCCTTCACCTAAGCACTTCTTAGTACTTTTATTATGATTTTCATTTACTTATTTAAGATCGGGTCAAAATAAGCATCCAAGAAACCACTTTATTTTATATATTTCCACTGGGAGTTGCAATTGGTTTTCTTCAAAAATCATAATGAAAGGAACCTAGCTAAGCCAGCGAAAACCCTGTAAAATCAAGCCTTTTCTTGGTTGGCTCTATTATACCGCCGACTCCTTTCAGTACATTAAGGAACTGCGGGAATTCATCCAGGCTCCAGTCACGGATGAAGTTTCCGACACCTTTTTTAATTGTGCCGTCCGGGAGCTTCTTGCTGCCGATGATTCGAGGGTCAAAGTCAAGCTTGAACATCATGCCGTCCTGCACACGGTTTTCTTTCATGAGTTCGGCTTTGCGTTCTTCGGCATCCATGTACATACTTCGGAACTTATACATCTGGAACATCTTTCCGTTCTTTCCGACACGAGTCTGCTTGAAGAAGATTGGCCCCGGTGACTGGATGTAGATGGCCGGTCCTACGAAGATACAGAGGATTCCGGTGATAATGCAGCCTGCAAGTCCTCCTGCAATGTCCATCATTCTCTTTAAGATGATCTGGCGGCGGCTTACGCTGTTAATACTTGTTGTGAGTACAGTGTATGTTCCAAGATGTTCTACGAACTGTTTCTTGCCGAGTAAGTTCTGGGACTTGGCAAGCTTCATATGTACGACAACACCCATCTCGATGAATTTATCAAGAAGTTCTGCCGGATATGGCTCGCTTTCTGGAATATTAACAAATACTTCGTCCACCCATTCGCGGCATACATATTCAACCAAGTCGTCTTCGTCGGCTACAACTGTTACACCGTCGATGACGCGGCCTTTTGCCTTTTCATCCAGGATACATACTCCTGTAACGAAGTAATCGCCGTAGTTTTTATTTTTAATGTTGTCGATAACGGTATCAACGATATCTGATACGGTTACGATAAGGAGAGAACGCTTCTCGGCTCCACCAAAGTATTTACGGAGGCAATTCTTCCAAAGACAGCGCAGGACGTAACTGAGTAATAAATATAGCGTTGCTGTATACCCAAGTACAAGTCTTGAATAACTGTCTGCTTCCTTAAATGTAAATAAATAAAATACGGAACATAAGGTGATAAGACAGGTCTGTTTGACCGTCATAACAAATTCCTGATAGAATCCACGTTTCAGTACATTCTTCAGGGAATCAAAGAAAAAGATTACCACGATATCCATGAGTGCGAGGCTCCACATCATATCACGGTATAAAGAATTCGCCAGTACATCAAGCGACCCATGTCGCATATTGAATGCAAGCGTAAAAGAAATCCATAGACATACTACGTCTAAGATCATAAAATCCAGGTGCTTTAGCCAGCCCTGTACACTTTTCTTATACATATACTTTCCCCAATCCTGTTTCTTGTGCTGATTATCAAATGAAGTAAAAGAATTTCCATCCCCGCGAAATCCAGTCTTTCTCCTTTATCTGATAATCGTTTTTTTCATACTTCTTCTGCAAGTAATAATTTGGATAGAATTCCTATCCGAAATGTAAATTAAAATATTCCGAAGCTGCTGTAACTTCTTCCTATTAAAAGTCAAAAAAGTATACAACTCTTCATAATGAATAAAGTATACCATATATTTCATTTTTGTCATATTCCTAAATATGCCTAATTTCGATGTTTTAATCTAGTTATTTTTAGTAAAGTCAGACTATATTTTCAATTTTTCACCAAAAGTTTACTTCATTTTGTTGCTTTGTTATCAATTTTTTACTATTTCGTATACAGGAAATGGAATGGGCAGGGGATTGGAAATATTTTTTAGAAATTTTCCTTAGAAATACAAAATAAAGGAGAATGCTTAACCGCATTCTCCTCTTCTACAATTTATAATTATTATATCACTTATCTCCCATTATACTGATAACTAATGCCCTTCACAACATATCCTGCCGCTGTCTTTTTAAGCTTCAGTGTTGTTGTTCCAATATTGGTTCTGCCTTTCTCTCCGTAGATTCCATATCTGTTCTGTGTCGTTACTGTGTAGGTATTCTTACCAGTGCGTACAACCTTTTTAATCTTATAATCTGGGATCGTATCTCCGAAGTCTCCGCCACAGTACATGTATGGATCTTTATAGAACTTACTGTCGGAGCTGCATACGAACATTGCCTGATTCTTATTTTTCTTGCTGCTCTTAATCTTGCTGACAGAAGCGCTCTTACCAAAAAGCTTCTTAGTCTCGGAACGAAGCTCCTTCGCTGTATAGCTGTAGTCACCTTTGTAATTATATCTTACAAATACGGCGATGGATAACTTCTGATTATCGTTAAGCTTCATCTTTACTGGCTTGGTAGTGGACCATACGCTTATGTTCATTGCTGTCGTATATGCTGTCATCTTCTTACTGATATCCTTTATCTGACGATTCCCTGCCATCTGTCTGGTCACATCTGCTGATGCTGCCTTTGCATGTACTGGAGCAAATGGAATAAGTGTTACTGTCATGAGTAATGTGGCTAAAATTGTACTTAATCTCTTCTTCATAGGGAATCCCTCCTGCCTTTTGAACTTGGAATGTGGTGTAGATGATATGCTATTTAAATGCTTTTTTAATGTGCTTTAAATGCTATCTTCTGTACTACATTTCTTATAATTTTATTATAATATTTTTGCTATGGAAGTACCATAACAGAAGTGTTATTTTTCTTTACAGGTGGGATAAGAATGTATAACAAAAGTGTTACAAAAATAGGAATTTGCCGCAGGCAAAGGAGACGCCCTCTGTAAGATAAATAAAGCATATTTGTGACTTTAGTCGCTGCAGGTTGAATGCTCGCTTT
>JAFEHB010001013.1_pt1 | contig 13309 bp, 10 predicted proteins | sample 9267121 | NCBI WGS metagenome assembly JAFEHB01 (sample SAMN17103336, study PRJNA684904) | human gut metagenome | isolation source: diarrhea sample from child under the age of five | host: Homo sapiens | place: South Africa: Mafikeng, Mafikeng Provincial Hospital | collected 2019-09 | reverse complement strand
CTTGCTCGACAATCCAAAAACAATTAAGAGGCTAGGACTTTTGTCCCAGCCTCTTATTTTTTATCTCATGGTTACGAATTCTTCTGATCCAGTTGGGTGAATGGCGACGGTTGCGTCGAAATCGGCTTTCGTCGCTCCCATCTTGATAGCAACGGCAAAACCTTGGATCATTTCGTCCACTCCATATCCAAGTCCATGGAGACCAACGACTTTTTCTTCTGGCCCCGCAGTGATGAGTTTAAATTTTGCCTGTTGGCGGTGTTGGGTAACGGCGGTGTACATGGAAGCAAATTGAGAAGTATAGACTTTGATATTCTCTTTTCCATAAGTTTGCTGGGCTTCTTCCTCCGTTAGGCCAACGGTTCCAATAGCAGGGTGAGAAAAGACAACGGTTGGGATGTTTGTATAATCCATTTTGGCATTGACTTTTCCATTGAATAGTCGTTCAGAAAGAGTGCGTCCAGCTTTAATAGCGACAGGAGTTAATTCTTTTTCTCCTGTAACATCCCCAAGAGCATAGATTCCTGGAATAACTGTATTCTGGTATTCATCCACTGCAATGAATCCTTTTTCATTTAAGGTGACGCCTGCAGCTTCTAGATTGAGATCCTGGACGTTTGGTTTTCGCCCTGTTGCCCAGATAACATGATCTGCCACGTGGCTGGTCATATCCTCAAAATAAATCTTCACACGACCGTCTTCAAATTTTTCAAGCTTCATGGGAACCTTATGTTTGTGAAGCGGAAGGTTTTGTTTTTCCATTTCTTCCATTAAGCCATCGACAATGTAGGAATCAAACTTTCTTAAGGGACGATCACCGCGAACGAAGAGATCGGTCTGAACACCTAGGGCATGGAGCACACCGGCTAGTTCCACTGCAATGTAGCCAGCTCCAATAATGGCAACAGATGTAGGAAGTTCTTCCCAAGCAAAGACATCATCAGACGTTTCGCCAAATTCAGCTCCAGGAACAGAAGGAATAAAAGGATGGGCACCGGTCGCAATTACGATATGCTTGGCCTTAATGGTTTCTCCATTTACCTCAACCGTATGAGCATCCACAAAACGAGCACGTCCTTCAATTCGTTCAACCCCATTGCGTTTGAAACTGCCATCATAGGAATTACGGGAACGGTCAATATAGGCTTCGCGATTTTTTCTTAAGGTTGCAAAATCAAATTTTGTTTGTTCAGAAGTAAATCCATAGTCTGGTCCATAATAGCGAATAGCTTCTGCAATTTGCGCACCATACCACATAATCTTTTTAGGCACACATCCTCTGTTGACACAGGTGCCACCCAATTGTTTTTCTTCAATGACAGCAGCGCTCGCTCCGTACTCTCCAGCCCGGTTCATCGTAGCGATTCCTCCACTGCCTCCACCGATTGAAATAATATCAAATTCTTTCATGTTTTCCTCCTAAATGGGATTTCAGTTTGATTGTAATATCAACTGTTACAAAAGTCAAGGGTTTAGCATGTTACCAAGCATTTAAATTTCATTTTGCCGTATCAATTTTAGATAGAAAAGTAAGGAAATATGGTATACTATGGTATAGAATAAAACGCTTTCTTTGATGGAGAAAAACGATGAAGAAATTGAAAAAATGGCAACTATTTACAGCTGCAGGTGCAGCAATTGTGGTGATTGGAACAGGAAGTGTGATGATGTTTTCGCACCCAAGTACTCCTGATCAAGCAATCACGAAAGAAACTCCAATGGTGCAAACGGTCAAGGATGGATCGATCGCTTCTTCAGTCTTGTTAACTGGGAAAGTCACTGCCAACCAGGAACAGTATGTCTATTTTGATGGAACCAAAGGGGATTTGCAGTCGATTTTGGTCAATGTAGGAGATCAAGTGACGGCCGGTCAGCCAATTGTTCAGTATAGTAGTACAGAGGCCCAAACCGCTTATGATGCAGCCGTTCGTGCTGTCAATAAGGCAGATCGTCAGTTAAATGACTTACTGACAAATGGTGTGACCATTGATACGACAGGCGATGAAGAAGCAGATGCCAAATCAGCTTCGCAGACCCAGCGAACAGTCGATTCTCAAGCTAGCGATTTACGAGATGCTAAGTCGGATGCGGTCGATAATATGAACAAGGCTAAGGCTCTTCTGGATGCGACAACAGTTAGGAGTAATACAGATGGTACCGTGGTCGAAGTCAATAAAGATGTTTCAAAATCGACTACAGGGACCAACCAAACTCTGGTTCACATTGTGAGCAACGGAAATTTACAAGTCAAAGGGGAATTGTCTGAATACAATTTGGCCAATATTTCTGAAGGTCAGGAAGTGGTCCTCACTTCCAAGGTTTATCCGGATAAAACCTGGACAGGAAAGATTTCTTATGTAGCCAACTATCCGACTGACGCGGGTCAAGCAGGTGCCAATGCAGCAGGTGGAACACAAGGAAGCGGAGGAGCCAAGTACCCATTCACAGTAGATATTACCAGTGAAATTGGAGAACTCAAACAAGGCTTTTCTGTCAATATTGAAGTCAAAAGTTCTACTCAACATCCCCTTGTTCCCGTGACAAGTGTCATGGCTGATGGGGACACGAGTTATGTATGGACGGTCGAAAATGGCAAGGCTAAGAAAGTAAAAGTAACGCTTGGTAACGCCGATGCTGAAAACCAGGAAATCTTGTCAGGCTTGAAGAAAGATGCTCAAGTTATTGTGAATCCTAATGAGAAACTGGAAGATGGAAAAGAGATCGGAAAATATGACAAAATTGATTGAACTAAAAGGAATCAATAAAACCTATAAAAATGGGGATCAGGAACTTCGTGTCTTAAAAGACATCGATTTAGAAGTCGAAGAGGGAGAATTTGTGGCCATTATGGGTCCATCTGGCTCAGGGAAATCGACCTTGATGAACGTCATTGGCTTGTTGGACCGCCCGACCAGTGGAGAGTATTTCCTAGAAGGTCAGGAGGTTGGAAATCTCAGTGAGAAAAAATTAGCACGTGTTCGAAATGAACAGATCGGTTTTGTCTTTCAACAATTCTTTCTTCTCTCCAAGCTCAATGCCTTTCAAAATGTAGAACTGCCTCTCATTTATGCAGGAGTTCATCCTGCTAAACGGAAGGAATTAGCTGAGCAGTACCTTGAAAAGGTAGAGCTCCATTCTCGCATGCACCATTTGCCTTCAGAGCTCTCAGGGGGTCAAAAACAGCGGGTTGCGATAGCTCGAGCTCTCGTCAATCAGCCAGCCATCGTCTTAGCAGATGAGCCGACTGGAGCCCTAGATACCAAGACAGGGGAGCAAATAATGGACTTGTTAACCAAGCTAAACCAAGAAGGAAAAACCATTATCATGGTTACACACGAGCCAGAAATTGCAGCTTTTGCCCATCGTCGCATCGTCATTCGTGATGGAGTGATTTCCTCGGATAGCAAGCTGGAAGGGAGGACCTAATGCAAAATTGGAAATTTGCGATCAGCTCGATTATGAGCCATAAATTACGGTCTTTCTTGACCATGGTGGGGATCATTATAGGAGTTGCCTCTGTTGTTGTCATCATGGCTCTGGGAGATGGTATGAAAGCTGGTGTCACCAAGACTTTTACCAAGGACCAAGAATATGTACAAATCTCCTATTCTCCCAATAAGAGTGGCTATGTGACAGGAATCAATATTGGCCCTTCTGAAGATACAGGTGAGGGTGGAGGCGAAGGTGGCCCTGCAGCTGAAGACCGAGGGATGGCTGCTCCATCGGATATCGATGGGGAAAATGCTGAAGATATTGATGGTCAAGTCCAAGAAGCACCACCAGTTGTGCAAGAATCTTGGGTCAAGGAATTAACCAAAATCCAAGGCATCGATGGCTATTATGTTGGCAATACCTCCAATGCAACCATTGCTTTTCAAAAGAAAAAAGCAGACGGAGTGAACATCCAAGGGGTAAATGAGACCTATTTTTCTGTCAAGAAGGTGGAACTCCTATCAGGACGAAAATTAACGCCTGCAGACTATAGTAATTTCTCCCGGGTGGTGCTTCTGGATGAAGGCTTGGCTCAACAATTATTTGGAACGGAGAATCCACTGAATCAGGTGGTCTCTGTTGGGGACAACAATTATCGCGTTGTTGGAATTTTCAAGGATCCAAATGCAGGGACAGCCCTCTATGGAGCTTCTTCAGGTGGAAGCGCCTTGATGGCAAATACTCAGCTGGCCTCTGAATTCGGAACGGATGAAATTCAAAATATTGTCGTCCATGTACCAGATGTGAAACAGATCAAAACTGTTGGGATTGAAGCTGCTCAAAAGCTAACAGAACTTTCAGGTGTTCGCCAAGGAGAATTCCAAATCTTTAATTTGGATAGCATCCTTGAGGAAACCAATAAAGTAGTAGGAATTATGACGACAGTGATCGGTGCTATTGCAGGGATTTCCCTCTTGGTTGGTGGGATTGGAGTCATGAATATCATGTTGGTTTCTGTCACTGAGCGGACGAGAGAAATTGGTCTTCGCAAAGCATTGGGAGCAACTCGAGGTAAGATTCTGGTTCAATTTTTGATTGAGTCTATGGTCTTAACCATCATTGGTGGGCTATTTGGACTTATCCTTGCTTATGGTGTGAATAGCTTGATTACTTCCCTTGCTGCAGCCTCCTTAGAAGGACCACCGATTATTTCCTTAAATGTCGCAATCGGTAGCATTATTTTCTCTGCTTTTGTAGGCATTCTCTTTGGGATTTTACCAGCAAATAAGGCTTCTAAGTTAAATCCGATCGAGGCCTTGCGTTATGAATAAAAAAATGGGAGCGAGTCAGGATGAATTGTTCAAGATTCTCCACGCTCCTTTTTTATGTTTTTTTTGAATAGTATATCGAAACCTTTTTAATTATCTTATCTTAGATAGTTCATGCTGTTTGGGGAGTCAACGACGGTGTTCTGATGTTTTTGAGTATTCAGTCAAGAAGCTGCATTTTTTCTTCCATCTTATTTTTGTTTAATTGGTAAATATTAGTGAATTTCTAGTCTAAATATGATAGAATAGGGGAGAATAACTTAGGAGGTTCCAAATGACTACTGAACATATGGAAGAATTGAATGACCAGCAGATTGTCCGTCGTGAGAAAATGGCGGCCCTTCGTGAACAAGGAATCGATCCATTTGGAAAACGATTCGAACGTACTGCAAATTCAGGTCAATTAAAAGAAAAATATTCAGAATTAGATAAAGAACAACTCCACGACTTGAACGAAACAGCTATTATTGCGGGTCGTCTCGTAACAAAACGTGGAAAAGGAAAGGTTGGCTTTGCCCATCTTCAAGACCGTGAAGGTCAAATTCAGATCTACGTTCGTAAGGATGCTGTTGGAGAAGAAAACTACGAAATCTTCAAAAAAGCAGACCTTGGTGATTTCCTTGGTGTTGAAGGGGAAATCATGCGCACAGACATGGGTGAACTTTCGATTAAAGCAACTCATATCACTCACTTGTCAAAAGCCCTTCGTCCTTTACCTGAAAAATTCCACGGACTTTCAGATGTTGAAACCATCTATCGCAAACGTTATTTGGATTTGATTTCAAACCGTGAAAGCTTCGAACGTTTTGTAACTCGCTCAAAAATTATCTCTGAAATCCGTCGTTATTTAGATGGTCAAGGATTCCTTGAAGTGGAAACACCAGTGCTTCATAATGAAGCTGGTGGTGCGGCTGCTAAACCATTTATCACTCACCACAATGCACAAAACATTGACATGGTACTTCGTATCGCGACTGAGCTTCACTTGAAACGTTTGATTGTTGGTGGGATGGAACGCGTTTACGAAATCGGACGGATCTTCCGTAACGAAGGAATGGATGCTACTCACAACCCTGAATTCACTTCGATCGAAGTCTACCAAGCTTATGCTGACTTCCACGATATCATGGACTTAACAGAAGGTATTATCCAACATGCTGCGAAAGCGGTCCATGGTGATGGTCCAATCGACTACCAAGGAACAGAAATCAAAATCAATGAACCATTCAAACGGGTTCACATGGTTGATGCGATCAAAGAAATCACAGGTGTTGACTTCTGGCAAGACATGAGCTTTGAAGAAGCTGTAGCACTTGCAAACGAAAAACATGTACCAGTTGAAAAACACTACACAGAAGTGGGACAAATTATCAATGCCTTCTTCGAAGAATTCGTCGAAGAAACCTTGACACAACCAACTTTTGTTTACGGTCACCCAGTAGCAGTATCTCCACTCGCTAAGAAAAATCCAGAAGATCCACGCTTCACTGACCGTTTCGAACTCTTCATCATGACCAAAGAGTATGCCAATGCCTTCACGGAATTGAATGATCCGATCGATCAATTGCAACGGTTCGAAGCGCAAGCGCGTGCGAAAGAATTGGGAGATGACGAAGCAACAGGCATCGACTATGACTACGTTGAAGCCCTCGAATATGGTATGCCACCAACAGGTGGACTTGGAATTGGTATTGACCGTCTCGTTATGTTGTTGACCAATGTAACAACAATTCGCGACGTCCTACTTTTCCCAACTATGAAATAAGCTAAAAGAAAACACTGATCGCAAGATCAGTGTTTTTTAGTCTTCCATATAAGAGGTGTCGTTCCAAGTGTCTAAGTGATAGTGCTCAAAATCATCTGTTGTCAGAATCGTCACGCTGGCATTATCTAGTCCGCCATTTTTGCGGAGTTCTCCTGTGTCATAACCAAGCAAGGTTCGAATAGAAGCTGTCAAATTAGCCCCATGTCCAACGATGAGAACAGTATCGAGCTCTTTTCCTTTCAGGCTTTTTACAAAATCACAGGTACGTTTGGTCGTTTCATAGACAGATTCTGCATCAAAAATTTCATTTTGAAAGCGAGCTAGGTTATGGCGAAAGGCATCCATTTGTTGGGGATAGATAGCTGAAATAGTAGAAATTTTAGCTCCTTCCAATTTTCCCAAATTCCACTCACGAAGAGCAGGCGTTGCTTGCAATTCTAGAGGTGTCTCCAATTGATCGAGGATGATCTGTGCGGTATGGACTGTTCGTGGCAGATCACTTGCAAAGGCTGCATCAAAAGGAACACTAGCTAGGTGCTTTCCTAATTTTTCAAGCTGATGAATGGAGGCTGGTAACAGCGGAGAATCGCCATTTGATCCCTGAAAACGTCCTTCTTCATTCCATTCTGTCCGTCCGTGTCGAATAAAATATAGTTTCACAATCTTGTCTCCTTCTCTGTCATTATTCTAAAATATCTGCAAAAGTCGCTTGTACGAAGTCTGCTAGAAGTTGTGGTTTGATTTGAATACTATGGCCGATTTCCCCAGCAGATACGATCATGCTCTCTAACTGAAGGGCTGATTCATCGATAAAGATTGGGAAAGGATGCTTTTGACGAATGCCCACCGGATTATTGGCACCATGAATATAACCTGTGGTTTTTTCGAGATCCTTTTGAGGAATCATTGCCACTTTCTTATTTCCCGATAATTTGGCCAATTTTTTTTCTGAAAGATGCTCCGTGATCGGAATGATCCCAATCACAGGACCCGTTTTATCACCTTTGAGAGCTAGGGTTTTGAAAATAGTAGAGCGATCAATCCCTTCTGGTAAGATCCCTTCTAAAGCGTTGATTTGTAAGCCTACGTGCTCAATTTTTGCTTTAGTCAAGATCTGCTCGACTAAGGTCTTTTTTACTTTATTTTTTTTTGCCATGGCTTTCTCCTTTTCTCTTTTTCTCTACAAAACCAGATTTCATTAGACCATTATAACATATAGTAGCAGCAATATTCTCTTCTCCTTAAAAATAGAAAACAGCAGAAAAAGTGAAGATCACTTGATCTGCTGTTTTAAGGCTATGAGGAAGAGTTATCTTTTTGTACCTTGAAAAGTTTCCGATAAATCGCTTCTTGGTCTTGCGTCGGAGCAATTTGGTTGAGATCCAAGTAGTGTGAGAATCCATTTAATTGCCCTTGAGAGGTATATTGATGCAAGTCGTATTCCGTGTTGGTATCTGGCGTGGCATTATAGTAGCCATCATCAAATCCATAAGTAGGAAACCAAAGAGCCGTAAATTTATCAGTGGAGATACTATGTTCTTCCATGAAGTAAGTTCCGATATAGAGTCCAATATTTTTTGCACCCAAAGCTTGTAGTTTTGCTCGGAAAGCTTCAACACCTGCGTTCATATCCTTCATGGTTTTTTCCTCAACGTCTAACCAATAGTAGGTCGGTTTGTAAGGAGAAGCAGCCTTGTAAAATTCCTCTGCTTCTTTTTCCATTTCTTTTTTATCCTTAGCAGCGACATAAGCATAGACTGCGACAGGGATATTTCGTTTTTGGAATTCTTGGATATGGGTTTTAAAAGATTTATCCAGACCATTTAAGTAGGTTGCCGCATTTTCCTTTTTAGCTTGAGCCCCACTATGGACACGAACGATCACACCTCCCACATTTTGGGAGAGGACATCGTAATCAATTTCACTAGGCAATTGCCAGCCTGAGATATCTATGATCGGGCGGCCAACCAGTTCTGGATTGATGTCTTCTTCTTTTTTAGAAGAAGAGCTTGCAGTAGTTGTTTTTCGAGGTGTATTGGAGTTCGGAATGGTTTTGGTTGTTTCTTGTCGCTCTCTGGCTTGCAGATCGGCAATCGTTCGTGAAAGAACGAGAAAAGAAATGATACCGATAAAAAAGACCAAGAGAACAACGGGTTTTATCCTTTTTCTCATACAGAAACATTTTACCGTAAAAAAAACGAAAAGGCAAAACTTAATGCTTAAAAGATGCTGATTTCAGCCATTATTTTCAAAAAAAAGGAATCTTTTCATCGAAAAAGGATAAAAATATATGAAAATAAGAAGAATGATTAGAATATTTCTTGAAAATAGGGAAGAAGCCGAATCTTTTCTGGCCTTTCCTTGGTTTTGCTTCTTAAAAATGATATAATGAAGGTTGAACATTAGGAAAATGGTGAATTATGAAAATTGAAAAAAGACATCTTTTAAATTATTCCATCCTCATTCCCTATTTGATTTTATCCATTATTGGTTTGATTGTAGTCTATTCGACAACAAGTGCCTTGGCAATTCAAAGTGGAGTGAGTTCTACTCGGATGGTGCGGACACAGGGACTCTTTTTTATCCTTAGTCTCCTAACCATCGCCTTGATTTATAAATTTAGCTTAAAGTTTCTTCGAAATAAAAAAGTGCTGGCTTTTGTCATCTTTATTGAAGTGATTTTGTTGATTTTGTCTAGGTTTATCACGGATACGGTCAATGGAGCTCACGGTTGGTTGACAATTCCTGGAGGGTTCAGTATCCAGCCAGCGGAGTACCTCAAGGTGATCTTAGTCTGGTATCTAGCTTTGATCTTTTCTAAACGACAAGACGAGATACGCGATTATGATTATCAAGCCTTGACCCACAATGAATGGATTCCAAGGAATTTAAACGATTGGCGTTGGCTGACCTTGATTCTGATTGGAATTGTTGTGATTATGCCGGACTTGGGAAATGCGACGATCTTGGCCTTAACGGTCTTGATCATGATTACGGCTAGTGGAGTCGGTTACCGTTGGTTTACCTCTTTACTTGGTTTAGTTGTTGGGGCGTCCACCATTGTCCTTGGTTCAATATGGATCATCGGTGTGGACCGTGTCGCTAAAATTCCAGTCTTTGGTTATGTAGCCAAACGTTTTAGTGCCTTCTTTAATCCCTTCAATGACTTGTCTGGCGCAGGTCACCAATTAGCTAATTCCTACTATGCCATGAGCAACGGTGGTTGGTTTGGCTTGGGACTTGGAAATTCCATTGAAAAACAAGGTTACTTACCAGAAGCGCACACAGATTTTGTGTTTGCGATTGTGATTGAAGAATTAGGTTTTGTTGGAGCTAGCTTGATCCTTGCTCTCCTATTCTTCTTAATCCTTCGGATCATTTTAGTCGGTATTCGAGCAAAGAATCCTTTTAATTCAATGATGGCCATTGGGATCGGTGGGATGATCTTAGTGCAAACCTTCATTAACATCGGAGGAATTTCTGGTTTGATTCCGTCTACAGGAGTGACCTTCCCCTTCTTATCCCAAGGGGGAAATAGCTTATGGGTCTTATCCGTAGCGATTGCTTTCGTTTTGAATATCGACGCTAGTGAAAAACGGGCCAAGATGGAACAAGAAGGCATGGTTTTTGAAGAAAAAGGTAAAATCAAACCTTATTATTAAAAGGGAATTGTTGAATGGCTATTCAAAAAGGAGAAAAAATGGTCTTACAAAAATTAGAGAACTTCACAAATAAAGATATTATCAAAGAAGAAGCCGAAATCTTAACCAATTTATTAGATGATATTACGAAAAATTTGGTTCGTCCGGAAACCTTTGATAAAATTAGGCAGTTGAAGGATCTATCAAAAACACAGAACTATCGTGAGTTGAATCAAATAGTGGAACAATTGACAAATGAAGAAATGACAGTGATTTCACGTTATTTTGCCATTTTGCCACTCTTGATTAACATCTCAGAAGATGTCGATTTGGCCTATGAAATCAATCATTTGAATAACGTGGATGGTGAATACCTCGGAAAACTTTCTTCAACCATCAAAGAAGTTGCGAAAAATGAAGATGCACAAGAAATTCTTGAAAATCTCAATATTGTACCTGTTTTAACAGCCCATCCAACTCAAGTGCAACGAAAAACCATGCTGGATCTAACCAATCATATTCATGCTCTTCTTCGTCAGCACCGGGATGTTAAAGCTGGTTTAATGAATGAGAATAAGTGGTATAACAACCTTCGTTGTAATATCGAAATCATGATGCAAACGGATATGATTCGTGACAAAAAATTGAAGGTTACTAATGAAATTACCAATGTCATGGAATATTACAATAGCTCTTTCTTACAAGCTGTTCCAAATCTTATGTTGGAATACAAACGCTTGGCAAAAGAGCATGGATTAGAGCTTGAACAACCACGTCCGATCACAATGGGCATGTGGATTGGGGGAGACCGGGACGGGAATCCGTTTGTAACAGCTGAGACCTTGAAGCGTTCAGCAACCATTCAAAGTGAAGTCATTTTGAACTATTACATCGAAAAAATTTCTAAATTATACCGTCATTTCTCCCTTTCAACGAGTCTTTCTAAAACAAGTGAAGCAGTAGCTGAAATGGCAGCCCTATCAAGTGATACATCTGTCTTTCGTGAAAAAGAACCATACCGTCGTGCTTTCCACTATATCCAGTCAAAATTGATCCAAACCTTGGTCAATTTAAAAGAATGGACAATGGTGGGAGAAACCAGAGAAGATCGTTATGCGGTAGAGAGATTATTGGGAGAAAATGCTCATCAACAAGGGCCGGTTTCTGATTATATTGGCAATCGTATCTCTGGAGCTCTAAAGAAAATTTCTGAGAAAGAAGCTCCAGCTTATGCATCAGCTCAAGAATTTAAAGAAGACCTTGAAAAGATCAAAGATTCCTTGTTAGAAAACAAATCAGAGTATTTGATTTCTGGTGAATTTGCAGAACTTCTAGAAGCCATCGATGTTTTTGGATTCTATCTGGCCTCTATTGATATGCGTCAGGATTCGAGTGTACATGAAGCCTGTGTGGCAGAATTGCTGAAATCAGCAGGGATTAATGACCACTATTCTGATTTATCAGAGGATGAAAAGTGTCAAGTTCTCTTGAAAGAACTTTTAGAAGATCCACGTATTTTATCGGCAACCCATGCAGAAAAATCTGAACTGCTTGAAAAAGAATTAGCGATTTTCCAAACGGCCCGTGAATTGAAGGATCGTTTAGGAGAAGAAGTCATTCGTCAAAACATCATTTCTCATGCAACCAGTGTGTCAGATATGTTGGAATTGGCTGTGATGTTGAAAGAAGTGGGCTTAGTCGATACGGAAAAAGCTCGCGTTCAAATCGTACCGTTGTTTGAAACGATCGAAGATTTGGATCATTCAGAAGAAACCATGAGAAGTTACTTGTCTCTTCCGATTGCCAAACGTTGGATTGCTTCTAAGAACAACTACCAAGAGATTATGTTAGGATACTCTGATTCCAACAAAGATGGTGGATACTTGTCTTCTTGCTGGACCCTCTTTAAAGCTCAACAACAATTGACCGCTATCGGAGATGAGTTTGGAGTGAAGATTACCTTCTTCCATGGTCGTGGTGGTACTGTTGGTCGTGGTGGAGGTCCTACTTATGAAGCCATCACGTCTCAACCATTGAAATCCATTAATGACCGTATCCGCTTAACTGAGCAAGGGGAAGTGATCGGCAATAAATATGGAAATAAAGATGCTGCTTACTACAACCTTGAGATGCTCGTCTCTGCAACCATTAACCGAATGATTGCCGAACAAAAGAGTCCATTCTCTATGTTTGATCGTTTCGGGGAAGTCATGGATAAAGTCGTGAATCGCAGTTACGATATCTATCGTGATTTGGTCTTTGGAAATGAGCACTTCTATGACTACTTCTTTGAATCAAGTCCGATCAAAGCAATTTCAAGCTTTAATATTGGTTCACGTCCTGCTGCTCGTAAGACCATTACAGAAATCGGTGGTTTGCGTGCTATCCCATGGGTCTTCTCATGGTCACAAAGTCGGGTGATGTTCCCTGGTTGGTACGGAGTAGGTTCTAGCTTTAAGGAATTTATCGATGAGGATCCTGAGAATATTGAAACCCTTCGATATATGTATAAGAACTGGCCTTTCTTCCAATCTCTCTTGTCAAATGTGGACATGGTCTTATCCAAAGCCAACATGGATATTGCTTTTGAGTATGCGCAATTGTGTGAGGAAGAAGAAGTCCGCAATATCTATCAGATTATCTTACATGAATGGCAATTGACCAAGGACATCATCTTGATGATTGAGGAACAAGACGAGTTGCTCGCGGAGAACCCTTATCTGAAAGAAAGTTTGGACTATCGGATGCCGTACTTTAACGTCTTGAACTATATTCAGTTAGAATTGATTCGACGTCAACGGACTGGACAACTATCAGCCGATCAAGACAAGCTAATCCATATCACCATCAATGGAGTGGCTACAGGATTACGAAATTCAGGTTAAAAAAATCGGAACATTGTTCCGATTTTTTCTGCTCTGAAACGAAGTGATAGAAGATGTTTAACGAGTTTAAATTAAAGATTTCAAATGAGGATTTTCAAAGCTTGATCAGGATCTTTCAGCAAGAGGACAAAACAAAAGGAAAGAAGAGGAATAATTAAGAAAATATAGGTAAAAGGCTTGCAATTTTATCTAAAATTCGATAGAATAGTAAGGAAAGTTAGACTGTATTGCCTACTGTCTATCTATAAAATATATTTT
>JAFEHB010000848.1_pt1 | contig 13382 bp, 17 predicted proteins | sample 9267121 | NCBI WGS metagenome assembly JAFEHB01 (sample SAMN17103336, study PRJNA684904) | human gut metagenome | isolation source: diarrhea sample from child under the age of five | host: Homo sapiens | place: South Africa: Mafikeng, Mafikeng Provincial Hospital | collected 2019-09 | reverse complement strand
TCGTATTATTTAAAGTTTTTCATCTTCCAGGTCGTTGAGGAAAAGTGACGGATTGAAAGTGGCATAACTGCTTGATTTACAAGAGCTGGAAGGTATTTGGCGATTAGCTTGCAAACCTCGTAAAGTATCGAAAAATATCGTATCACAGTGGTATATATTGAAAGCCAGTTTGATGATTTGGAAGGAACTGTTGGTTATGTTTGGAAGTGAGAGAAGACTTGATACACATAAACGCTTGCAAAACGCTATTCCGTATATGACAGATTCTCTGTATAAGATGGGCTGCTACTGCTTTATGGAATAAGCTATACAACAACATAAGCGATAGCCAATACGTGCTTATGTACTGGCGTACACGAGCAGAACTGTCGGGCATTCGGTATTCCGGGGATGCGGCATGAATTATTTAAGGATTCACGATATGTATAAGAGTGGTTGAAGTAAAGAAAAGAGCTGGATTAGCAGGTATTACGTTTGAAGAATGTAAAAATGTTATTATTTCGGAAGCAGAATAATGCTGGCGGTTGAAACAGTTTTTTACATCAACATTGACATAAGAAATAGATGATTATATAATTTTACGTATACCCGTAGAGGTTACAGGAGGTGTCAAATGAAGCAATGTATGGATGCTGATAACCTGCATCGCAGATTAAAAAAAATTATCGGACAGGTTCAGGCGATAGATCGGATGATAGATGAAGATATTCCATGCGAAGATGTTCTTTCACAGATAAATGCAGCTAAATCTGCTTTACATGGTTGTGGAAAGGTTGTATTGGAAGGTCATATCAAGCATTGTGTCAGAGATGGAATTGAACATGGAGATGCGGATAAGACAATTGAAAATTTTACAAAAGCAGTAGAACGGTTTGCAAATATGTAACAACGCATGCGAGTCGAAAGGCAGCTATAGGGCATTTAAGATATGCTTTGTAGCTGTTTTTTAGTTCTTTCTTGACAACATATACCCCTATGGGTATACTATACCTATACCCTCATAGGTATAGAAAGGAGGAATTATGAAAAAATTAATGCATAAACTTGAAAATCTACTTGAAATAGGTGGAATAAAAAAGGATATTACATTGCTAGTTCTTTCGGGTATTGCGGTGTTATGCAGTCTTGTAAAATTCCAGCCATTTCCATTTGATATGGCATGGATTGCCATTATTTTATGTGGTATTCCGATCATTCTGGAGGCAGTCATAGGTCTTGTGACAGAATTTGATATTAAGGCGGATGTTCTGGTATCACTGGCTTTAATTGCATCTATCTGTATCGGAGAAAATTTTGCGGCTGGTGAAGTTGCTTTTATCATGCAGCTTGGAGGTCTTCTGGAAGAATTAACAGTTGCTAAGGCAAGAGCCGGTATTGAAAAGCTGGTACATCTCACACCGCAGACGGCACGTGTGATTGCAGATGGGAAGGAATCTGTAATACCTGCACAGGAAGTAAAGCTTCATGATGTACTAAAGATATTGCCGGGAGAAACTATTCCGGTGGATGGAATTATTATTTCAGGACAGACATCTGTAAATCAGGCAGTTATGACAGGAGAATCTCTCCCAGTTGATAAGACAGTCGATGATGAGGTATCTTCCGGTACAGTAAATCAGTTTGGGGCTTTTGAAATGCGTGCAACAAAAGTTGGAGAAGACAGTTCCATACAGCGTATGATACACCTTGTCCAGTCAGCAGATGCAGGAAAAGCAAAGATTGTGGGGATCGCTGACAGATGGGCAACATGGATTGTTGTGATTGCACTTACTGCGGCAGTGCTTACCTGGCTTATCACAGGAAAAATTATTCGTGCAGTGACAATTTTGGTTGTTTTCTGTCCTTGTGCACTTGTACTGGCTACTCCTACTGTGATTATGGCTGCAATCGGGAATGCGACAAAACATGGATTCCTTGTAAGGGAAGGAGATGCATTGGAAAGATTATCAAAGGTTTCTAAGATTACTTTTGATAAAACTGGAACACTTACTTATGGAATGCCAAAGGTGATAAGCGTGAAAAGTGTTTCTTCCAAGATTGATGAAGAAAAGCTGTATGCTATTTGTGCGGCGGCAGAAGTTTCATCGGAGCATCCTTTGGGAAAAGCAGTTGTTAAATGTTTTACGAGTGAATATTCTTCTAAAATTCCGGCAGCTTCTGATTTTAAGATGATACCGGGAAGAGGTGTGTCAGCAAATGTGGAAGGCTATCATGTCCTTGCAGGAAACATGGCTATGTTGAATGAAAATAACATAACATTTCCACAGCAAATGACAACACAGACGGAAGAATTTATTAACCAGGGATGTACCATGATCTACCTATCTTTGGATAGCCTTTTCATTGGTTATGTTGTATTGTCTGATACGATACGAAGTGAGAGTGCTGGTACAATAAAGGCATTAGAAGCATTAAATGTACAGCCGGTACTGCTTACCGGTGATAACGAAAAAGCTGCATCCACAATTGCCAGGCAGCTTGAAATCAAAGAGGTCCATGCAAATTGTCTTCCGGAGGACAAACTGAAACACATCAAGGAATACCAGAGCGGACAAGAAGCGGTATGCATGATCGGGGATGGAATCAATGATGCACCAGCCTTAAAGGCAGCTGATGTCGGTATTGCCATGGGTGGTGTAGGCAGTGACATTGCTGTCGATGCAGCGGATATTGCACTGATAGATGACGAGGTAAAGGAATTACCGCATCTGCTGGCACTTTCCAAAAGGATGATGACAACGATAAAAATCAATATGTCATTTTCCATGGGACTTAATTTCATAGCCATTATTCTGGCAATCATAGGTACTCTTGATCCGGTCATAGGTGCATTGGTACATAATGCCGGCTCAGTGCTTGTAATCACAAATTCAGCGTTGCTGTTAAAATGGAGGAAAAAGAGATGATTAAAATTATTGGACTCCTGATTGGATTATTAATTTTGGGATTTGGGATTTATTATCTGATAAAAGAAAAGGATGATAAAGAGTCCTGAACAATATATATGGTTACGACTGTTGTCGGAGCGGTTATTGCTGTTGGAGCACTTATTTTTTGGCTTGTGTAATTATTTGTAGAATTGTAAAGGCAGAATATTATTATAAATGAGCTGTTCGGATTAAGGGCGAAGCACCTTAGCAGGTCAAGGGTGCAACCATTGCCCAGTTAGTGGCGGCTCGCCACTAAGTACTGGGTATTACCTGGCGAAAAACCGCAGGTTTAAGATAACGGCTCCGCCGAAAAAAGAAAATTGAATGATGTAGGTTTTGACAACATGAAAGGAATTGAGTAAAATCAGTTCCTTTTTTTATTGCAAAAATTCAGAAATCAGGAGAACAAGAATGGGAGGACTTATATTGTAAAGGGTAGTTAAGAAAAAAGCACAAGAAAGGACAAAAAATGAGAACAAAAAAAGCAGAAAATGAAAAGATTACTGCCCTCTACGAAAGACTTTCTCGTGATGACGAAATGGTAGGGGACAGTAACAGTATCGTCAACCAGAAGAAGATGCTTGAGGACTATGCAAAACAGAATGGCTATACCAACATAGAGCATTTCACAGATGACGGTGATTGTGTGGTGTGGAAAGTATCACTCTAAGCGGAGTAAAGGTAGAAATTTGATACGTTTGTTTTAGAAACTCTTGAATGATATATTAGCATAGAGAGTATAGTCTTGCTTTGTTCGAGAGAACGAATTATAATAACATTCGGAGGGATAGATATGGATTATATGACATTAAAAGAAGCTGGTGAAAAATGGGGTGTAACACCTCGTTGGATAAATTATTATTGTTCTGCCGGACGTATTCCTGGTGCTGTAAAGATGGGAACGGTTTGGCTGATACCCAAATCAGCGCAAAAACCCAAGGATGGTAGAAGAAAGTGATTGGTGCTATGTTGACTGAAAGGAAATGACCATGTATAAGATTGGTATTTGTGATGATGATAAGATTTTATGCTCTGTTTTGGAAGAACAAATCTACAAACTTTCAAAAAAAATAGAAATAAAAGCTGATGTTGAGGTATGGTATTCTGGGGAAAGCATACAAAATGATTTGAAAAAGGGAATAGAATTAGACCTGCTTTTTCTTGACATAGAATTAGTCCAAAAGAATGGCATTGCAGTAGGAAATTTTATTCGCAACGAAATGGAGAATATGCAGACGCATATCGTATATATTTCTTCAAAGGAAAGTTATGCTATGCAGTTATTTAAGGTTCAGCCATTAGATTTTTTGATTAAACCTATCTCTAACGAAAATATAAGAGAAGTGCTGATAAGAAGCGTAAAGCAAAAAAGCAGTGCGGATACCTATTTTGAATACAAAAAAGAAAATTCTGTTTTCAGAGTTCCAATAAGAAACATTGCTTATTTTATGAGCATGGATAAGAAAATAATAATTGTAAAAAAAGATGGAAAGGAAGAATTTTATGGAAAGTTAAAAAACATAGCAGAGATTCTTCCAGCTGATTTTATGATGATTCACCAATCATATATTATTAACCAAGCATACGTAAGTGAATATTCTTATGAAATGGTAAAAATGGTAGATGGTGAAAAATTAAATATCAGTAAGCCGTATAGAAAAGAAACCAGAAGTAAAATAATGCAGCATCAGAAAGCGAATATGAGAGATGGTATCATATAGTCCAATAATTGTGTTAATTGTAAATGTTCTTAGAGCTTTGCTATTAAAGAAAGTCATGGATGTATTTTTGTCAGCAGATGACATAGAGGAAAAATCATTAAAAATTGGTTTGGGGATATATTGCCTGCTAACTACAACAGTGTATAGCATATTCCAGGTATCTATTGTGTATGAGATTTGTAATTGTTTAGGAATCATAGGAATTACCTGTTTTTATCAGGAAATGTGGAAAAAAAGATTATGGGTATCGTTGGTATTATTTAGTTTGGATATGGCAAATTCCCTGATAGTCCTTTTTGTTTTTGGTGATATTGCAAAATTTCAGCAGCCGGCAGTTCAAGTTCTGTTGATGTTGATTTTTACAACGATTATAAGTCATATTTCTTATCCACCCGAAGCAAAAGAGATAGCATTTGATAGAAAGCAGACATTATTGCTGTTGGTGATTCCAGCAATGAGTATTATTGTCTTAAGTGTGCTAATGCTGGGAGAACTTGAAAAAGTGTTTGCAATATTGATTAGCGGCTGTATGTTAATTATCAATATCAGTGTGTTTTATTTATATAATATCCTGATAGAAAATTATATACATTTAAGGGATAATGATATATATAAACAACAAACATATGCATACCAAAACCAGTTAGAAGTCATTATGGAATCTCAAAACCGAGTTCGAGCTTTAAGACATGATATGAAAAACCACATTTTAGCGTTGCAAGTCTTAGTACAAAGGAAAGAGGTAGAGGAAGCGAATCAATATTTGGATTCTATGAAGAATTTTATGACCAATCCGGAGGAGTATGTTAAGACAGGGAATGATATGGTTGACAGTTTGTTGAACTATAAGATACAAAAGGCGAATGAGGTCTTAAATGTGGTAGAAACAAAAATCAGCATACCAGAACAGTTGCGCTTGCATTCGTTTGACTTAAATGTACTTTTGGGGAACCTATTGGATAACGCAATAGATGCTTCTATGCAGACAGAAAATAAGAAACTGAAAATAACGATAAAGCTTGATAAGGGAATTTTATTTTTAAATATTTGTAATAGCTGCCAGAGAATTGTAGACGGGAGAAAGAATTTTTTGGAAACGACTAAAGAAGATAAAGTAAATCATGGGATAGGACTTAGAAATGTCCGTAGAATTGTAGAAAAGTATCATGGAGATATAGAGTTTTTATATGAAAATGATTCTATGGAAACGGATGTTATGATGTATGTGAAAGAGATATAGCAGAGGGCTGTTGCGAATTCATGCATGAAAGATGCGATATGATTTTGTAACAGCCCTTTTGGGTTGATTTCGGCAATAATGTGGTCGAATTTCGCAAAGCTGAAGAAAAAGATAAAATTGCATTTATAATATGCTCATAATAAATCGTACAGGAGGCAATTATGAGAAATAAAGTTCTTAGATTGGTAGTTGTAACGATACTGATGTCAATTGGTATTTGTGGCTGTCAGAAAGCTCCGGAAAGATCGGCTAACGGGGATATTCTTCACGCAAAAGATTCCGTAGAGGATGAAATGGCTGCAATAGTGAATGAGTCTGAAAGCGCAATGGAAAATGATATGCAGGAAATTAACAGTACCATTGGTACTGGAGATAATGTAATCACAATTCGGGCACAGATGCCGGATGTGCCACAGAATGTTTATAACATGGTGCTTGGCGAAAATGAAACACTTACAAAAGGCGTTTTGACAGAGTTTTTAGGAAGTGAAACAGGGAATATTAAGGATTTATCAGAGGAAGCACAAAAGGAAATGGAACAAATTAAGGAAGAAAACGAGCAAGGAGAAGAACGGGCAGAATATTCGGTCTTTGGAAATGCACCTATTTATAAATTATCAGATGAACAAAAGACAGCAAGTTTTTCATATGGAACAGGTGCATATTATCAGGATGAACTTTTGTATGAAAAGTGCGCATCTATTTATAAATCTGCAGATGAAACTGTATTAGAGGAAGCAGATAGTAAAAATGTTTATATGAATGCAGAAAAAATATTATTGGCAAAGCTTTCTTTAATTGGTATGACAGAAATTGATATTTACAAGATTACGCAGTATCAGAAAGAAAACGTCACATTTTATGAAATCGAATTTACTCCGTCTTACGAGGGCATGGGGATTGTACATGAATTTGGTTCTATAGCGTCAGGAGAAATTTTCCCGTCAGGAAAAGCATGGATATGTGAAGAAAGCATTGCAACCTTAAGTTTGGATGCTTGTATTGGCAAAGTGGAAACGCAGGAAAAATGCGAGACAGTATTGTCATGGAGTCAGATTGAAAAGATTCTGGAAACAAATCTAAATAATGGAAAAATAAATGGAAGCAATAAAGCGGTTCTGACGGAAGTTGAATTTTTATATTATCCAATCTATAAAGAAGATGAAAATAAATTAGAATTGGTTCCCGTATGGCATATTTATACGCCAATGTCTGTATGGATGAAGAATGAAGAATTAGCTGAAGCATTCATGAAAAATGGATCTATATGGAGTGTTTGTGTGAATGCGGTATCGGGAGAAATCGTTAGGAGTGAATAATTATGAAAGGGTTCTTTTTACAGGATTTGAAAAGAAGCTTCTTAAACAAAGGTTTTTTTGCAGGTCTTTTAGTAGTGACATGGATTTTAGTGTCAGCAGCATTCCATGTGCCACTTAATAGGAGCAGAAGCAGTTATTTTATTATGATGGAAGTATTTGCAGCATCAGGATTTACGCCGTTTGCGGCTATATTTCCGGGACTTGCTTATGCTTCTGTCTTTTGTGAAGAGTATAGCAGTGGATATATAAAAATGATTTATTCGAGAATGTTACCGAGAAAATTTGCACTTACCCGTATTGTTACAGTCTCACTTTCAGGCGGGACTATGCTGGCTGTCCCATTTATCATTGTTTTGGGTATTGCTTACTGCTTCGGAATTCCTGGAATACCAACAGGAAGTGATGAGGGACTTATGGCGGGAAAGGCATTGATTTTTTACATAGAACACTATGGAGAGTGGTATATCTTTCTTTGGAAGGTGATATTAGGTTTTCTATTTGGATGTATATGGGCATTGGCAGGTCTTGCATTTGCAGTATGGCTTCCTAATAAATATGTGGCGTTAATTACACCATTTGTATTGTATGAGGCTATGTGGCTGGTGTTAGGGAAAATTTCGGTACTGAATCCGATTTATCTTATGCGGGGGGATGATTTGAACAATTATCCATTGTCTGGGTTTATGGAATGTGTTTACATTTTGCTCATATCACTTGTGGTTATGTGGGGATTGAAAAGGAGGTATCGGAATGGATAGGATAAAGCAGGTCTTTTACATGACGAAAACTACTTTTTTGGAAGAACAGCATAATAAGCAGGTAATTATGGGTTTTATTTTGGGAATAGCATTGTTTGGATACTGGTTAAATTTGTTTTTACAGTATGCATTGGATATCGGGGAACCGGTTAATGTCTTGGAAGCATTCATTGTAGTGGAACATCATCATAAAAGTATTTTGTTTCTTGTTGTTGGCTGGTTATTGATTATATCAGATGCTCCTTTTATTAAAAAGAATACATATCTGTCACTATGTAGGAGCAGTCGGAAAAAATGGGATGCAGCTATACTGCAATATATTATGATTCAGGCATTTTTATATGTTGCCAGCATAACTGCTGTATCGGTAACTGTCAGTGCATTGCTTGGATTTTGGGGAAATATGTGGAGCAGTCCGGTTTATAATTTGGCGATGGATACGAATAATCATTTAGGAGTGAAATATAATATTTCATTTCCGTGGGTGAATGTTATGCAAGCAATGACAGTGCCACAGGCGTTTATGATTACTTTTATCTTTCTATTCTTGTATTTGGTATTGATTGGATTTTTGCTTTATGTGTGCAATCTTTTGCTAAAAGAAATTTATGGAATATTGCTCGTATTCAGTATACAAATTTCAGAATACTTATTACAACAAGAGGGAGTTACATATTTATCTCTCATGGCAAAAGCAATTCCGGGATATGCCATAGATGGAAATGGTGGACAATGGAAAGTCGTAGTTTTGTTTTGTGCTATCATATTGGTTTTAGCGTTGATTTCTTTGTGGTTAATTGGACGGGTAGATTTTAAGGATGCAATGGAGGAGGAATAGACGGGAATGTCTTTGTTTTTTCAGTTATTTGCAGGTGTTCCTATGGATGAAATGGATACATTTCCGTTAGTTCCTTTGGGATGCTGGCTATTTCCGATAGGTATTTATTTATTGATAATTAGTTTTCGCCTTGGCATGGATAAGCAGAATAGATGTTTTGTTATTGCTCGATATGGGTGGATACAGAAGTGGTGGAAACATTATTTCCTGAGAAACTTGTTAAATGGGATATTTGTAGCGGTTAGTTTATTGATACTGTTCAAGATGATTGATTTATTTGCATTACATATGTTTACAGGAAATCTAAAGGAAATGTCAGTGATTTTCGTGTTATGGGCAGTTCATGCAATGACTTTATCGGCATTATTTCTTTTTTTGGAAACTTTAAGGATTAAAAAAATGATACCTGCAGTTCTATTGTTATTAGAAGGCTTAACTTTTCTGAGCGGTTTCCGTTTTAGAAAGAGTGCGAGGTTTATGTTTGGAGTATGGGGAATGTATGTACAAAGTAATTTATATGAAGATATGTACGGCTTCTCTATTATAAGTGTAATTATTGTACAGGGCATAATCGTTATTGCCTGTTATTGGCTTGGTAGCTATTTACTGAAAGGCAAAGAAATGGAAGGTGTTTAAGATTATGGAAAGCATTATAAAAGTTGATAAAGTAATAAAAAAATTTGGCTCAGATATTGCTCTTAGCAATGTTTCCATAGAATTTGAGAGAGGAAAAATTTATGGGATCATTGGAAGAAACGGTGCTGGAAAAACTGTTTTATTTAAGACAATGATAGGATTTTTAAAACCTACTAGCGGCAGAGTCATTGTAGACGGTAAAGAAATCGGCAAGGATACAGATTTTGCCGATAATATAGGAATTATCATTGAAACTCCCGGTTTTCTAAGCTCTTATAGTGGATATAAAAATTTGGAGTATCTTGCAAGTATTAAAAATATGATTGGGGGAAAAGAAATAAAGGAGAGCATGGAACGAGTCGGACTTGATCCGAACAGCAAAAAGAAAGTTGGCAAATATTCTTTGGGGATGCGTCAAAGACTAGGGATTGCTCAGGCCATTATGGAAAATCCGGATATTCTGATTTTGGATGAGCCTATGAACGGTTTGGACAATCAAGGCGTGGAAGATGTTAGAGAAATCCTTCTAAATTTAAAGGATGAAGGGAAATCTATTATTTTGGCAAGTCATAACAAAGAGGATATAGAAGTGCTGTGCGATGAAGTGTATGAGATGGATCATGGAAAGCTGATAGCTTCTGAGTAATCAATCATTTCTTGTGACAAGTTTAAGAGGAGATGATTATTTTGGGAAAATGCTAGTTCTGACATTTGAGGATAATGAGGATGATATGATGAACCGCATATTATCGTTGATAAATACCAGAGAGGAAATTATTCAGATGTCAGGTTTGAATAATCATCTGTTGAATTTCAAAGGTCTTATGATTGATGAGGTTCAACGGGTAATTATTCGGGAAAATCAGGAAATTGACTTGACATATACAGAATTTGAAATTTTATTGTTGTTGGCTCAAAATGCCGGAATAGTATTTAGTAAAGAGAAGGTATATGATAGGGTTTGGAAAGAACCATATTATGGCGATTATAATATTGTTATGAGCCATATCCGTAATATACGGGAAAAGATAGAGGACAATCCCAGCAAGCCTGTTTACATACAGACGGTTTGGGGTGTGGGTTATCGTTTCAATAAAAATTTAGTACAGTAACATTATGGCGCGACCAAGAAGATGCAGAAAAATCTGTACAGAACCTGCATATGACAGTTTTAAACCGGAAGGAATCTCTGTGGGAGAAGAGATTACTATGACCGTAGATGAATACGAAGTGATTCGACTGGTTGACCTGGAAAAATATACACATGAACAGTGTGCAGAGCGAATGGGAATCTCAAGGACAACAGTGACTGAGATCTATGAATCCGCACGTTATAAACTGGCAGACAGTGTGGTAAATGGAAAAAAGTTACATATTTCAGGGGGCGACTATCAGTTATGTGATGGAAAGAATGTATTTTGCTGTAACAGACTCTGTAAAAGATCCGAAGAATCCGTCAGAAAAATAATCATTCAAAGAAAGGTTGGAGCACAGACAGCACTGAAAGAGGCAGGAATCCGGTTATATGGAGGCGTAAAAGGAAATGCAGATAAAGCGATAGAGGCTTATTTGAAAGGAAACCTTGACTATAATCCGGAAGTACACTGTACCACACACGAACATGGTCACTCCTGTGGCGAGCATCACTGTGGTGAAGAGAAACACGGATGTTCCGGAAATGGTGAAAATCAATAGGAAATAAAGTACTTTCTTTGGTTTTTCTCTAAAAAAAAGTAGTGGTTTGATGTACTTAGGGCTAGACGTCGCGCTAGCGACTTGGTACAATAAAAAAAACATGGTTTTATACCAAAAGAAAGGACGATTTATTATGAAACTGAAAGTTGGCGTACAGCTTTTCTCGGTTATGACCGAGTTGGCAAATGACTACCTCAAAACTCTGGAGAATGTTGCAAAAGCAGGCTATAAGTATGTTGAGTATGTAGATGTTCCCGGCAACAGCCCCGAAGAAATCGGCAATAAAGTAAAAGAGCTTGGTCTGACTGCTATTGCAAGCCACGTACATTTTGATCCTTTTACCTCTACCCATGAAGATATGGTTAAGATTGTAGAAGACAACGTCAAGATGCATTCGGAAGCTATTATCCTGCCGATGGGTATCATGACCACAATGGAAGAGATCAAAACAGTTGCCGCAGCCTGCAATGAAATGGCTGCTCTGGCAAAAGCACACGGCATGGCTTTCTATTATCACAACCACTGTCAGGAATTTTATCAGGTTGAAGGCAAAACCGCTTATGAATGGCTGGTTGAACTGACCGATCCCGAACTGGTTTTCTTCGAAGTCGATACTTTCTGGGCAACCCGCGGCGGACAGAAGGCTGTTGAACTGATTAAAAAGCTCGGTTCCCGTGCAAAACTGATCCATCAGAAAGATATGGGTAAATCTGCTGATCCGATCAACCTGATTGAGGGTGTTACCGATCTGACCAGAGAGAACTACTGCGAAAAGATTTTCGGCCGTACAAATCCGACCGATATCTGCACCGTTGGCACCGGTATCATGGATATCCCCGAAATCGTTAAAACTGTAACTGAGCTTGACTATGCTCCTTACATTATTGTTGAACTTGACTGCTGCGCCCGTCAGACCGAAGAAGAGTACAACACTCCTCTTTCGCCTCTCGCAAGCATCAAAGCAAGCCGCGAGTATCTCGAAAGCGTTATCGGCTGATTTAAACTTAATAAAACGCGCTTCCTTCTCCGGAAAATGAGGTGACCCCAAAAAGTTAGATTTTTGCGAGACGATTTCGGTCGTCTCGTTTTTCTTTATGTAGCTAGGATATGAAGCCTGTATTGAACAGGGCTCATCCATCTTAACTTCTCTTTTATTCGTTTTTCATTGTAGTATTTTATAAAACGTTCTATCTTAGATTTTAATTCCTCGTAGCTATAGTAAACAACACCATAGTAAATTTCTTGCTTGAGCAGTCCAAAGAAGTTTTCCATTACAGAGTTATCCAGGCAGTGTCCCTTTCTTGACATACTTTGAAATATACGTTCTTCTTTTAGTCTATGAGAATATGCTTTCATTTGGTAAGCCCACCCTTGATCAGAATGAAAAGTTCTTCTGTACGGACAATCCGCAGTGATCTCAATTGCCTTATCTAAAGCATCCATTACGTTCTTTGCAGAAGGTTTCCGGTGTAAAGGTGCCTGACACCAATGGATTTATGCTGTTTCAAAACAAGCCTTGAGCATTTGCACAAATTCTTCGATATAGTATCCGGATAGGATAAAAATATCCCCTTTCACGAAAGAAAAATTTTTGTGAAAGGAGATATTTTTTACAAGTATAGTAAATGCATGTATTTTACAGAATGTCACTGCCATCCGGTATTTTAGAAATAATCTGTCGGTTGACACTGAACAGGAAAGTCAGTGAAACAACAAGAGATGCAACCTCTGCAATCGGGAAGCACCACCATACCACATGCAGTCCTCCGATCCGGGAAAGAAGGTAGGCTACCGGGATCAGGACCACGAGCTGACGAAGGATCGATACGATCATGCTGTATACTGCTTTTCCGAGAGCCTGAAATACTGTTCCGCAGATGATACAGAACCAGGCGATCAGATAATGAACCCCGATGATACGCAGTGCAGGTATACCGATGGCGAGCATATCTTCGGAAGCATTGAACATTCCAAGAAGAACCTGTGGAATCAGCTCAAAAGATAAGAATCCGACAAAGGTCAGACAGAAAGCAGTGATCAGGCTGAGTTTGATCGTTTTGATCATACGTTTTCTGTTCTGAGCCCCGTAGTTGAAGGCGATGATCGGCGTGATACCATTGTTCAGACCGAACACCGGCATGAAGAAGAAACTCTGAAGCTTGAAATATACACCGAACACAGCGGTTGCTGTGGATGAGAAAGCAATCAGGATCCGGTTCATGGAGTACGTCATCACAGAGCCGAT
>JAFEHB010001008.1_pt1 | contig 13407 bp, 15 predicted proteins | sample 9267121 | NCBI WGS metagenome assembly JAFEHB01 (sample SAMN17103336, study PRJNA684904) | human gut metagenome | isolation source: diarrhea sample from child under the age of five | host: Homo sapiens | place: South Africa: Mafikeng, Mafikeng Provincial Hospital | collected 2019-09 | reverse complement strand
TGGTTGAATGCTTTGGAAGTATATGCTGCTCCGCGATCAGTGTGGATTAGCGGTGCCAGACCTCCGGCTTTCTGCTTGGCCATTTGAAATACTTTAATAGCCCCAGTACTCGTTTTTGTAGGCGTAATAATCCAGCTAAGTGGGTATTGACCGTATAGATCCAGGACAACGTGTAGACGGACTTTGTACTTACGAATGTTGTAGGCAATTTCCGTCGTGTCCGTCACCCACACCTGATTTGCGGCAGCTTGTTCAAACTGGCGGTTCAGGGTATTCTGTGCTTCATAAGTTTCCTGCTCCTGCACACGTTTTCTCTTAGGCTGACGATAGTCCGCTTTAATACTGTGTTCCTTCATAATGCGCATGACGCGCTTCTTGTTAACTGTGTATGATAATCTTTCCTGCTTTATCAAACGGGTCATCTTGTCATAACCAACGCAGTGTTTATGTTGTGCTTCTAACTGTTTAACGAGCTTTAGAATTTCTTGATCTTGAATATCATGAACCGTCGGTTCATGGGTAAGCCACTTGTAGTAAGCCTGCCGACTTACCCCGGCTGCTTTAACTAGATCAGATACCTTATACCCACTCTGGCTCATTTCCTGAATCGCTTGATATCGTCCGGCCGTTCCACCTCCCGATTGTGTATTTCGACCAATTTTTTTGCGAAGGCAATCTGTACCTCCCGTTCCTTCGCTTTAGCTTTCAGCTACCTTACTTCTTGTCGTAATCTTTCCACTTCATTGGTTGGTGTTTTGCCTTTATGGCGACCCCGGTTATCCTGAAGGGATTCCCAATCGTGAGTTCTTTGGTACTTTCGTACCCATGAATAGACCCGTTGATAGCTGACATTAAATTTTTCTGCCGCGGCTTGATAGTTATACTCGTGATCAATTGTCCATTGAGTAATTTGCCGTTTCTCCTCAAAAGTAACTTTTCGGCCCACTTTCCTAGCTCGTTTCTTGTTGCGTAAGCAACACTTAATTGTCCACTATTGTACCGGACAATCCATTGATGTAGTTGGGAAAGACTACGAATTTGATATCTATTGAGAATTGCTTGGCCTGACAGGGTACCTGAAAGGTAAGCTTTAACGGCTGATCGCTTGGTTTGAAGTGTGTACCTGTGATTGTGTTCAGGGCGAATCAATCCAGCCAAACCAGCCGTTAAAAATTGTTTAATCCATCTGTTAAGGCTAGAGGTCCGCACCTGGTGATAATCCGCGTATACCCCGAGTGAGTAGTCTGAATCTTGGTAATTACTGAGTAACCTTAATTTTTCCGTCGTTGAATATGTTCCTATTCAAAACACCCCCTAGAGATGACACTTTTATTATTTAAAGTGTCAACCCTAAGGGGTATTGTACGACCATTCCCAATTCCTACTATTAAGATTCATTTCTTCTCCGACTGGTTAAGTTTCTCTAACAATCCCTTAGACGTTGATAACTTAACTTTACGGCCAAAGAAATAATTACCTTTCACAATCGCTTCATAATCTCGTTCATCAAGAATTGCCGGTGTTTTACCATTTTCCCGTTCCCAATTAATGTAGCGGTGCATGTTTCGATCAATTCGTTGAGAATATGTTGTATCACCCAGGATTGTCTGAAGCCAAAATTCATCTGAGCAAAAACTATGGCTGAACAGTTTCTGGTAGCGAAGATCGGTATCCCAAGTTTTAATTGCATACTGTAACGCATCCCTTGGAACATCCACCCATTCTTGGCCGGAGAAAATGTTGCGGTCTTGAAAACCGTACTTCTTTAAGCGATTAACATGGAGTAACCGTTGGGTCAAGATTAATAACCGATGGTAAATTTTACCAAAGGTTGACCGCCGATTAACCTGATCATAATTGTAATAAAATTTCATCCACCAAAGGAGTGGCTCCCCGCTCTTTTGAGCATCACCCACCCGGTAAAAGTCCATGTAGATTTGATTATTATCCTCAAAGAAATCATAGATCTTTTGCGGATCCTGCAATGGCCAGTCTTCACCAGAGATTAGGTGTACGTACGTAATCTCCTTATTTTCAAGGGCTAATTTAATCAAGGCAACGGTTGCCTCAACAATACTGAAACTCCCCCACTTAACATCATACAAGGAAATATAGTGAGCCCGCGGGTTTGATGATAATGATTTCTTAACGCGATCGCTAAGACTCATCTTCTTGTCAATGTGAATATACACTTCAAAACAATCATCGAGGCGGTCTACCAGCTTCAAAAGCTGCTCTTCGTCTTTATGAGCCAAGATTAGGATTGCTTGCATCATAAATTCCCCTAACTATTTGCGAATTTGATTCGTGATTGAAATTTAAATTGGTTCTGACGGTTAAAAAATACCTTGCGGAGAAATGGAACCCGTTTAACAAACCAAATGGCAATTAACGAAACTATGATTCTGTAAAGTACATTGGTAAAAGTATCCGCTGCTGCCGGAAAATGGGTTACGTGGCCAATAAAGACCTCCGGGTTGACTAAACTAAGCTCCATAATATGGAAACATAAAACGACGAGAGATGCTTGACCATAGTGTGCTAACGACGTCAAAACCTTTATCAACTTTGTGCCCGTAACTAATTTTTCTACCCAGTAGGCGAATAGCATCATCACTACACAACCACTTAAAGCACCAATGAGTGAGACTGTCCAATTGCTAGCAAAAGCTGTTGCCATCCCAAAGTGATTAAACCGATCATAGTAACAAACCAGTAGATAAATCATGGTTGCAACCAGGATTATCATCCCCCCAATTCGTTTTGATCTCCATAAAACTGGAACTCGTTTTAATAACTGCCCAAACCAGAGAAAAAAGAACCCAATCATGGCCGCATTTAAAGACCACGGTAACTCTCCGTTAGTTTTAATACCATTATGGTACGGTGTCATCCAAAAACCTACATAACATACGATTAACGTAATAACTCCAACCAACCAGAATCCATTCTTTTTAGAATCCAAAGCCTTCATCAGAGCATTAAAAACAATTGATGCCCAAAAGAGTGCTATCAGAAACCAAATTGCTCCAATTTCTGGCATGATAATTTTTGTCCCTACCCCGATTAATGGGGTACTTCCTCCCATTCCAAAAACAGCTGCCTTTACTAACTCTTTACCAGATCCCATACTTTTTAAAGCTCCCCAATGCGGGATATGATTAAGAAGGATGGAACCAATGACCATTACTGAAGCAGTAAAGACATATGGTAACAATAAATTACAGATTAATTTGTAAATCTGCTTAATAAACTTTTGGGGATGATAAAGATAACCAGACAAAGCAAAAAATATCGGTACGTTTACCGTAAAGAAAAATGCTCCCTGAAAGGATCCCCAAACCTTTAAAGTATGGCCCCAAATGATAAAAAGCATCCCCCAAGCTCGAACAACATCGATCCAGAGAATTCTTTTTTTAGCCACGGACACCACTCTTTTCTTCTAAATCTGCGATTGCTGCTTGAATATTTTTTCCCTGCCGAAGTTTCTCAGCCAGTTTTACGGTATTAGCCTTCATTACCGCGTACTGATCCGCCGTAATCGATGCTAAAACATCATCCAAGTCAGAAAGTGAGTCTACAGTTAAACCAACTTGATGTTGTTCAATAAAATCGGCTAACGCTGCTTGTTTCCAAATAATTACCGGCAGACCACAGCTCAGATAAAGCGACGTCTTATGTGGATTATTGAACTTCAGGTACTCACCGTACCGGCCGTTGCACCCGTCTAAACTAGTTCCATCCCACACCAAACCAAAGTTTTGCGTCATATGTTCAAGGAGTTCATCCGGCGTGTACTGCCCCGCATACTTGACGCCCTCTTGATACGATTCCACCGGATTGGCCCCAAAAATCGTTAATTTAGCTTCGGTCAGTTTAATCTTCTCCAGGAAGGGTGCCTTTTCAAGGTTTCCAGCAAAGCAAACGGAGCGGTCGTACAGGTAATCCTCCCCCATCGGTTGTGGGTTATCATAGTCAAAGATTCCTAACGTTGACATCGGCACCCGGACGCCCCTTTGAACTAACCAATCTACCATGTGTTGGTTATGCGTAATTAAACCATCGACCTTATTTAATTGAGCCACTTCCTGTTGTTCAAGCTCTTTATTGGGGGTTTCCGCCCGTAAGGCATCAATATCATGCGTAATGAAGAAGAGCTTCGCCTTTGTGTACCTACGCACCGCCTGGATAATTTGATCAACTAGGTAGTAGGAATAGATCGGATATTGGAAGATCACCTCATCAATTTCTTGTCCCTTAAATAAACGTGGCAAATCAAAGTACGCATACTTGAACTTCCCAAACTTGGACCGAACATTGAATGGAAGGATCCAATTTTCATATCCTTGGTCCTCTAAGAACTTAATCATGTCCATTTGGGCCTTTGGTCCGGCATTGTTATCTTTATTATAAAAAACAGTCACTAAAACTCTACGCATTTAAACTTTCCTTTTTCCTTGGCCAAGTAATTGCAAAAGCAGCTAATAAGAATGGATTAAATGAGATGTCCAACAAGTGTTGCTCAACAAGACAACTGAGCGTTACGACCAACATAACAGTAACCAAAGCGTAATCATATTCTACTGTAGCTCTTAATGAGATATACATCATAATCACCGTTATTAAAATTAGGGCAACCACCCCATAAATGATTAGTAGCCTAATGTACGAAGAATCAATGTAGAAATACTTGAGGGCATTACTATCGGCCATCTTTAATCCTTTGGCTCCTCCCCAACCGTGCTCAATAACGTGATTCCCCCACAAATTAACCCCATATTTTTGAAGCGCCTCTGATGATAGTGCTAATCTGTTTGAAAAAATACTATTCGCTTTAATAAATAATTGGTTCATCGGATCATAGTTTAAGGTGGCCATAATGTCCACAAAAATTAAGATCGGAGTAAATATCCAGTAAAGAGACGCTGTCTGTTGCGCAAATCTATTGCCGTTCTGAGCTTTTTTGGTAATTATTAAGCAAACTACTAAGATAATCGCCGTGATCGTGCTAAGCCGTGCATTTGCCACTTGCCACATCAAAAGGGCCATGACCAAAAAGAATACATAATGTTTCCAACAGAGCTTTTTAAAGTAAAGGTAACTTTTAGCCGCCATTAGATATAATACGTGCGATGCTAGATCAGTTGGATAAACAATACCAAGGGCGTATCTAATTCCTCGATCTTGTACAACATACGCCAAATTAGTAATTACACCCATAAGTGAATATAGGATCACAGCAATTAGCATTATCAATCCAATTTGATAATACCACTTGATTATCTTCCTAAAGTGAACTCCTTTTGCTCCCAAAATGAGCGCCATCATATCTAAAATTAAATATGATTGGGATTTTCTCCACGATAAAAAGGCTACTCCAAGTAAAAGTGTGATGACAATCAATTTTGTCGCATCGTGATGATCAAATAAATAAATCTTAAGAACTAATAATCCCACTCCTGCATATGAAATTAATTGAAGTGGGCGAGTATGAAAATAGTCCGTAAACGTTGTGGTCATCAAAAATGAGATGAACAACATAAAGGAAAATGCAACAAGATAAACTTGTTCTCCTGTAATTGGTGCGTTTATAAGTCTTTTTACATAGCTTCTCATCATTACTCCTATAAGAATAGCACGGTTAACTAATCAACTTGTTAACCGTGCTCCTTAATTAATTCTTTTCAGTAATTCCCATCCGATTGGTTAAGTGGCGAATAACTGCCTTCCTCTTTAAATCACCAGTATTAAATACCGTAAGATATTTTATTTTTACATTCCTTTGCTGATGTAAATAAACATTTAACAACCGCTCTGAAAGGAATCCATACAACCGGCGCTGGTAGGTATCGTACCCAGTCATATCGGTGTGGCTCTGAACTTCAAACAGAATATCAAATAACCATTTACAATAGTCATTCATTAATTCACGCCGAGTATAGAACATGTTATACGGTGCCATTACCGCTGGCCCATTCATAACTCTATCGAAGGAGTTTGTGAACTCTGGATAGAGTTTAATGATTGCTTCCCGTGTGTGGTCGAGATCAACCTCATAATGACCACGGATATACTGTTCCCTAAGGGTTTCTTTCCCTTTAGAGTCATCCTCAGGATAAGCCACAACCCAATCATATTCTTTAAGCATTGCTTGAAGCTCTTCCTCGGAAACCGGATGGGTTCGTCCAAAAGCAAGTAACCAAAGATACATTGCATTCCTTCCACCTATCCTTTTACCAAATGAATGCGGAGAAAAGTAACGGCGATAGTGACTCAGTCCTACAAAGGGGTCTGTTGTATTTTTCCACATCCAGTAGAGTCCTGTTAGCTCATTAAACTCTTTATTCTGTCGTGAAATATTATCACCTGTATTATCAGCTAAATAACCACGTGGATTAGAATTAAAATCAGCTCCCACGAGTAGTGGCTGATATCCATTTGGTAAGTCGTAATCAAACATTTTATGTGATATTACATACATTGTCATAATTACTACATCCTATTTTACCAAATGCTTAAAGGTTGTCCTTACAAAAGCAATGACCATACCGGCAAGGGCTCCTAATGCAAATCCAAGAATGGAATATTTCTTCGCCGATGGTGAGGTTTGGCTTTTTACATCAGAAGCGTATGCCTTTGAAAGTGGTTGGATTTGTCCAATTCCAGCCTTAATCTTCGGCAATTCCTGCTTAGTAGCATCCGTTACAGCATTTACAATCAACGCCGCATCTTTTGCACTACCAACCTTAGCATGAATATCTAAGATTATCTCACCGGCCCTTGGTTTTGCATCTACTGCTGATTCCAAATCAGAAACCGAGTACCTCTTTTGAAGTTTCTTTGGTAATTCTTTCCTAGCCTCTGATAACACTTGACGATCCTGGATCAGATTAGCGTATGTCTGCATCATACCAAGATCTGCTAATACCTGGGAGTTCTTGTAGTTAACCTTGTTTAAGTTATGTCCTATCATGATTTCACGATCAGCTGTGTAGGTCGTAGTTTGCTTGTGCTTTGCGTACATTCCAAGACCTGCAGTTCCAATTACTGCCAACACAACAATAAGTATAATGTTTTTTAAAATGATCTTAATGACATCATTGACACTGTATGATTTACTCATTTATCTTCTCCTATGCGTGTCCCGTGATCTTACGTTGGATAAACTTACCACCCTTTTTCAACCAGTTGGTATGCTCCATAAAGACGTAGTTAACTTCTTTGGTCTTGTACTCTGGGTGGACCTCCAACCATACGTCCAAGAGTAGCTCGCTCAAGAAGCCATAGACCCGTTGTTCGTAGGTTGAGTAGTTAGAGATATCCGTTTGGGCTTCCACTTTAGCCAAAACGTCGTACATCCAAGTGCAGTACTCATTGAGGGGCTTTTTCTTCATGATGAACATGTTAAACATGTGCGCCCAAGTCCGCTTCATCACTAGCTCAAAGGCTGGTGCATACTCTGGGTATTGCTCTTGAATCACCTGGCGCATCACCTCAAATGGTTCGTGGTGGTGAGCATGTAAGTAATGCGATTCGTTAGTCTCGATGTAGTACTTCCGCTTAGATGGCAGGATAATATCGTAGTCTCCTAATAGCGCCACGGTTTCTTTTTCCGACAGCACCGTTTGAAGCGACTTCTGGTGACGTAGACTCAGGTAACGGCGGTAGTGCACCAACCCCATGGCATCAACGTCTAAGTTTTTCCAGCCCCAGTAAATGGCGGTCAGCTCGTTATAAGTCGGGTTCTTTTGGGAAATGTTATCGCCCGTGTTATCCCCTTGGAAGGTGTGGTTAACATCTGGGTGTAGGTCCTTACCCACAAAAACCGGCAGATACATTGGATCTGTCGGCATCTCGTAATTTTTGTGGGCGGCAACTAATACTTTTACTCGCACAATGTTCTCCTTTAGTAGGCTCCGTTTGGTTTGATCATTACTTTCACGGTTTCAAGCATGATTTTTAAATCCAACCACACGGAGCGATTTTGAATGTAGGTTAGGTCGAGGCGGACCATTTCGTCAAAGTCCACGTCGTTTCGGCCCCCCACTTGCCACATTCCGGTGGCCCCAGGGGTCACTAAGAGGCGTTGCTTATCGTACTCCGTGTACTGCTCCACCTCCGAAACCAGTGGCGGCCGGGGCCCAACGATACTCATTGATCCAGTCACCACGTTAATTAACTGTGGTAACTCATCCAAGCTGTACTTGCGAATCACACGACCAACCCGAGTGATTCGGGGGTCATCCTTCATTTTAAACATCGCCCCATCAACCTCGTTTTGATCTTGTAATTTGGCGAGGAGCTCATCTGCGTTACTAACCATTGAGCGGAACTTGATGATTTTGAATTCGTGTCCGTCCTTCCCCACCCGGGTTTGGGTGTAAAACACCGGCCCGTGGGGATCATCAACTTTGATGCAAATTGCAATGATTAACAGTACCGGACTGATGACCACCACCCCGATTGCCGAGGCCACCACGTCAAACAGACGCTTGATCCCCCGGTAAAAGTATTGGCGGTTTAATCGTTCCGCATCAATGTGAATCATGTTTTCAACCATTAGCTTTTCTCTCGATTTCAAATTAACTTGGGCTCTCTAGTCGCCCCATTTTTCACTTCATTGTTGATAACCACAACCCATTGTAAATAGATTCTATTTACAAATACTCCTCTAATGATACCAATAAATTAGGGCATTAAAAAGAACTTTTCGTCCGGAACCCCTTTCATCAGTTGTTAAGGTTTTCTTGCTTGGCCAGCCACTGATCAATTTCATCGAGGTCAAACCCCTTGCGGTAAAGGGCCTGCTTAGTCTTCATCTTTCGTTCATAACCTTCAAACCGGCGGTAACGGTGCCAAGCTTTTTCCGCTTCCCGTTCCAGTAATTCCGCCTGGCGATCCTCCGTTTGGGACGGGATTTCGTTTTCCTTCACCAGTTGGTAAACTTCATCGCCGTACCCTTGGGTTAGCACCCCCTGGTGGATTTTTTCGCTTCGGCGCCGTGCCGGTTGGTTCAGGTAACGCTTGGCCAGCTTTTGCACCAGTTTGGCGGCATTTTCAACCTGTTGTTCCGTGGTGAACTGGGTAAGGGCGTCGTCAATTAAAAACTCGCCCACCCGCTTTTGACGAAGTTTTTGGCGAATCACCCCCGGCCCCTTCAAACCGGTATTCATCTCCGTCCGCACGTAAGCAGCCGCGTACTCCCGGTCATCCAACAAGCGGTTTTCCCGCAACTTGGCCATCACCACCGGGACAAACTCCGGTGGGGTGTCAATCTCCACTAGCTTTTGTTCCACCTCGTGTTCGGTCCGCAGTTGGTGGGACAAGTAATCCAGCATCTTATTATAGGCTTGCGCCACCTGATCATCATTTGAGATCTGCTGCAGTAATTCCTGATCGACCTCCATCCCCTTATAAAGACGGTATTTGATCAAGACACTCTCGGCCACTGGAAAGGCGTACTGGCCGTTTAAAAAGACGTTAAAGCGCCCCGGTCGTTTTTGGGCCACAATGGCGGTAATTTGTCGAATTTGCGATTCTTTTTCCATGATCCACCCTTACAAATTTTCGCTTGGTTTCTATGTATAAGGTGTAAGCAGTGATCACAACTTACACCAATCAAATTTAAAGGAGATATCAACATGCTTCATAACGTCAAATCCACTAAGCTTCAAGTTACCTTAATCGATGGCGATCACCCCGAAGGTTTGAACCGGGTCTTTAACAACCTGGTTGCCCAACCGAGTGATGAGCAGATCGCCAGCTTCCAAACCATCCTTGAAGGATTAGCCGGGGGTACCGTCCAAGAAGCCACCCTGACGACCGCCACGACTTTAACTAACGAATAGCCATAACCACTAGCCAACCGAAAGGAAGTACTTAAATGAAGACCTTAAACCTCACCTACAAGGGCAGCCTAAACAAGACGCACATCTTGAAGATCAACTACGCCAATGGCCAACTGGACGAAGCCACCGTTCGCCAAGCCATGACCCAGATCGCCAACCTAAAGCTGTTTAAGAAGGGCGAAGAAGATCTGTTCGTCACGCCCGTTTCCGCTAAGGTGGTCAACACCGACGAAGAAGTACTCTTTGCTTAATTGCTAACGACCAGAGGCTGGGAGAAAACCGTGTTTTCTCCTAGCCTTTTGCTGTATTCACGAAAGTTAGGCAGGAAATGTGGAAAATAACCGCAGGTCTAGTGCCTAAGTACGGCCGAAGAACAGTGCATACTGCACTAACCGTTCGTCCTAGCTTAGTCATACGACCTGCCGAGTAGGTTATTTCCCACCCACTTTTTTGATTCGTTCATGAACCCACTGCCAAAAGTAGGGGCGTTGGCTAACTGGTCCATCCACCAGCACCTGGCAGGTAGCGTTGACAATCGCCCCGATCATCACAATCATCCCGGAAAAGTCCAACCACATCATCATCAAAATGAAGGCCCCGATCGTCTTGTAGGAATTTAACCGTTGGGCGAATACGACGGCGTAATAGGAGAAGAGGCGCGATAGGCCCATCCACAGCAAGGTGGCAACCAGGGCGCCAATTACCACGTACCGCAGGCGCACCCGGGCGTTAGGAACGAAGTAATAGAGCAGGGTTAAGAAGATAAAGAGCCCGCCAAAGGTCACTGGCCACCGCAGGCTACTAAAGAGGGTGACGTAATTAATTGGGAAGTGCAAGATTGGCTGTAAGGCTTCTAGCACCTGTTCCCCGAGCCCATACATAATCACTAAGGCAAAGATAATCATGATGACGATGATCATCCAAATAAAGGACAGGACCCGGTTAATGATCGGATTTTGGTTCTTAGCCACCCCGTAGGCACCGTTGACGGAGCGTTGAAAGGCCGCAATTCCTTGGCTAGTTGACCACAGGGCCACCAAGGCCCCGGTAGTCAGGATCCCCCCACTCCCCCGGCGTAAGAAATCAAAAATGATCGGCCGGATAAATTGGTAGACCGAACTAGGGATTGCCGATTGCAGATACGGGAGGACCGTTTTTGCATCTAACCCCAGCATCGGTAAGAGGTTTCCCACCACTAGCACCGCCGGGAAAATGGAAAGTAAGGTATAGTAGGCCAGCACGGCCGCCGAAGTTGTTACTTGCGCCATTTGGAAGTGTTCGGCAAAGACCGTCACAAAGCGCTTCAATTTGGTGCCAATAAATTTCATCATGGCCCTCCCACACGTTAATAGGCCCATTTTAGCAGTTTCTAACGGCGAAAACAAAAAGAACTCCCGTGAGGAACTCTTTTGTCTTTCTAGCTGTGCATTATTTCTTGACGATTCCGCTCACTTTCCTACTTCATCATGTGCAACTGGCACAGGTACTGCTTACCGGCCGTCAAATCGTATTGAACCAGCTTGTAATCTTGCCAGAGTCGTTTTTGCTTCTTAGTTAACTGGCTGTACTTAACCACTTGCCCCTTACTGTTTGTGAACTGGAGGCTAGCAGTACTATTGTTTTGACCAGTGTTAATGGAAACGGCTGGTAAGTCCTCATATACCTTTGTCATCAAAGCAAGGTATGGCGTGACCTTGGAATTAGTTTGTTCCGCTACCATCGCCATGAAGTCATTCGGACTAACCACCTTAGTGTTACTGGTCAAAGTCCGGGCACCGTGTTCACGGGCGTAGGTGTTGGAGTAGATGAAGTAATCCGTTTCATGCAGCTTGGTCCCATCCTTTGCCATGCTGTTGTTGTAAATCCCCGGCAGATGGTCACCATAGAAGACAACCGTGATTGGCTTTTGGATCTTGTTAATCTGCTTGATGAACTGCTTAACTGCTTTGTCGGTGTAGGTAAGCCCCGTTGTATACGTTGCAACCGTCCCCTTATCTGTCCCTTCACTTACCGAAGTTGGGAGCCACTTGGAGTAGTTTTTATAGTACTGAGTATCATAAGGCATATGGTTTTGCATCGTGACCAAGTTGATAAAGGTACCGTTTTTATCAGCCTTCAGTTGCGTCAAAGCATTCGCATAAGACGTTTCATCAGAGAGAAATGGGTTATTTTTAATCCGTTTTTGATCCGTAATCTTGTACTTGCTACCTAAGTAGTAAAAACGATTAAAGCCAAATTTAGCATAAGCTGTAATCCGGCTATAAAAAATACCTTGATAAGGGTGAACACTAACTGCGTAATTAAAGAGCTTATTAAAGGTCCAGTTTCTAGCTAAACCAGGAACCAATTGCGAAAATGGAGTTTGCATGGTTGACGAGAAGTTAGCCGTTGCCAACCCGGTTAAGGTCATGTATTCCATATTGGCCGTCCCCCCACCGTAACCTGAGGACATCATCAGGCCACTAGTGGTCGTTTTCTTCAGGGAAAGAATATATGGGATCGGGTTTCCCTTGATCTTAACTCCCGGCACCCGCTTGATATTCCTTAACAATCTTTTCCATCCGGGCTCTTGAATAGCCGGCTGGCTTTTCCATCACGGTAACGTCAATGTTGTTCATAAACTGGATAATTGGACCATTCTGGTGTACTCCTTCTATTTGGCTGTAAAAGAGCGGGTAATTACCTAATCCAGTAAGAAATGAACTAATTCTAGAATTAGTGTGATTCCATAGAGCGCTACTCCCAAAGAAACAGACCGTTAGTACCGTCCAAAGTAATCGACGCTTGACATTCGGGCTAGGAACTCGATACCTATGGTCAAGGATCAAACCGATAATAACGTACCCCTACAACTCCAGCAATCACCACCCAAACGCTAACAAACTTAATAATTTCTCCAAAGGTCTGAACAGAAGTTACATCGGCCGGAAGGATTGGCTCATCACGCAATCCTAACTTAATGTGATCGGCGATAAAAAAGACCAACATCAGACCACTTGTCAGACAAAGCGACAACCAGTACTTGCTTGTAATCGATTGTAGGATTTTAAAGAACAGCCAAATCAAAATAGTGGTAAAAATTAGGGTTCCCTGGCGGTTCAAAACTTGGTAACTAAAGCTATTGTACTCGGGATTAGCAGGTCCTAATGCAAGGTCTGAGAACGTTAACCATAAACCGATAATCGCTAGTAGATATGAGGCCCCGACCGCCGTCAACGCTGGCCAGTGACGATGGCAAAACTTCTTCAGCCACGCTGGTCACTCCATCAAGTGGGACGGCAGCTCCTCAACCCACCGCTCGTAATGTTGGGTGATCGCTAAAGATGAAAAGAGCCTTCTTAAGCACCAATTAGCCACGAATCCGACCGCCATAACGGCACCCGCAATGATCGCTACCAAAAGGATCTTCAAGCCCAGATTACCGACGTGGCCAGCGGCAAAGCCAACATAATGGCTCCGCAATAAAGGCAGTCCTGCCAAAACAAGGCTACTGTAGATCCCTCCGTGTCAACCACCACTGACTAAAGTCAGTGGCTTGTGAGCAAGCACCCTTCTGATG
>JAFEHB010001000.1_pt1 | contig 13479 bp, 14 predicted proteins | sample 9267121 | NCBI WGS metagenome assembly JAFEHB01 (sample SAMN17103336, study PRJNA684904) | human gut metagenome | isolation source: diarrhea sample from child under the age of five | host: Homo sapiens | place: South Africa: Mafikeng, Mafikeng Provincial Hospital | collected 2019-09 | reverse complement strand
TCATCAGCTGCGTACAGCGCACACCCTGTTTGACTCTGTCCATTTTCCCCGCTCCGCGGTTCTGTCCAACATAGGTAGCGATGGTCGCACCAAAAGCGACAAACACGGTGCTGAAAATATTCTGCAGTTTTCCTGCTGCCGAAAACCCTGCCATATAATTTTCCCCGTATACATTGATCGCACCCTGCACCACAATGACACCGATCGCGGTGATGGAAAACTGCAATGCCATCGGAATACCGAGTGCCAGAAGTTTTCCCAGCTCCTGAAAAGAAACTGTAAAGTTTTCTTTTTTCAGATGAAGAATCGGGAATTTTTTCACGATATAGATCAGGCATAAAATCGCTGAAATCGCCTGTGCGATCACCGTTGCATACGCACAGCCTTCCACTCCCATGCCCACATAGATGATAAATACAATATCCAACAGTACGTTGATCGCCGCCGAAATAATCAGGAAATAGAGCGGTGATTTGGAATCCCCCAGTGCACGCAGGAATGCTGCCAGCGCGTTATAGGCTGCCGTTACGATCAGACCGGCATAGATGATTCCCATATAGGAAGTTACATCCGGCATAATCTCTTCTGAATAATTCATCAGATGCATGATCGGACGGTTGGCAATTTCAAAACCTATCGTCATGGTTACAGCAAATGCTACCATCAGATAGATAGACATTGCCACATAGTGACGCATCCGGTCGTATTTTTTTGCACCGAACCACTGTGCTACGAGAATCGCAAATCCACTGCTGAGTCCGTTCAGCCAGCCGGTGACAAAAAACATCAGCGAACCGGTACTTCCGATTGCTGCCAGTGCCCGCACCCCGAGGAACTGTCCTGCTACGATAGAATCTGCAATGTTATAAAACTGCTGAAAGATGTTTCCGAGAAACATGGGAATCATAAACTGTATGATCAATTTTACAGGACTCCCGGATGTCATATCCCGGATGGTACTGTTTCCCCCGTTTTTTTCCATTTCCTGTTTTCCTTTCTTTTATCCTCTTACTTATGATTTTTGTTACCCGGAGCGTGTCTGAAAAATCATTTCCGCAAACTGAGACTCGCAGCTCACGAAAAGCCTTTTTAGACACACTCTAAGGTATTATAATCATTTCACAGGAAAATGCAATAATTTTTCTATCATTTTTCTTCCGATTTTTCGCAGTCCCATATTTATTTTTACCAGTCTGCCTCCGGGTCAAAGGTGATATCTGCCTGATACTCTTCTCCTTCTCCCTGGTTTAAAAAGTTCTCCAGTGACTCTTTGATTTCTTCCTCTTTTCCCTGCAATTCATCCGGAATCATCAGATCAAAAACCACCTTGATCTTATCGTCACACGAATGTATCCGAAAATCGTGCATCGCAAGCCGGCTGTCTTTCTGTGCCAGCCACTGTCGCACCAGCTTCTGCATCCGGTTGATCTCCACATCGTCTGTAATCACCGGATCGAGATGAATAACCAGATTTGTTCCATATTCTTCCAGACATTTCCGTTCGATCTGATCCACCACTTCATGACACGCCATCAGATTATCATCTTTATCAAATTCCACATGGATACTCGCGTACCGTTTTCCCGGACCGTAATCATGTACCATCAGATCGTGACAGCCAAGTACCATGGGGTAGGACATAATTTCTTCTGTCAGTTCTTTCCGAAAATCAGATTTTACTCCTTCTCCGAGAAGTGGGGAAATCGTATCTCGCGCCAGGCCGATGCCGCTCCAGAGAATAAAGACAGACACCAGAATTCCCATGATACCATCTACCTTCCATCCGGTTGCATGCTCGATCAGAGCAGCGATCAGAACCGCCGTTGTCGTCAGCACATCATTTCTGCTGTCTGCTGCGGTAGCTATCAGCGTCGTGGAATCAATTCTTTTTCCCATCCTGGTATTAAAGATCATCATCCCTGCTTTTACCAGAATCGATGCAATCAGGACAATCATGGACAGAAGAGAAAATTCTACTGCCACCGGATGAAGCACCTTCTCCACCGAACTTTTTGCCAGCTCGAATCCGATAAACAAGATCATCACCGCCACCGTAAGACTTGCCAGATACTCGAACCTTGCATGCCCGTAAGGGTGTTCTTTATCTGCAGGTTTCTCCGCCAGTTTGAATCCGGTCAGCGTCACGATGGAACTTGCCGCATCGGACAGGTTGTTTAAACCGTCTGCGGTAATCGACATGGAACCTGCAAGTTTTCCGACTGCCAGCTTACTTCCCGCCAGACCGACATTACAGACAATCCCCACCAGGCCGGACAGCTTTCCAAGAGCCGCACGTTTTGCAGAATCTTGTAAATCTTTTTGTTTCATAAGTTTTACCTCCGTTTTTGGCTTCATCATCACTCTTCTTTACAACAAAAAAACACCCATGGGACAATATAAGTAAACTACTGTCCCACAGATGTCACGTTCTCATCTGCTGCCCTTGTCGGGCCCGGCCCCATGGATCTCCATCGCCTGCTCAGTTTGTACTGTAGATTGATATGCAGTGCAAATTGTGTTTCGGATATATTAACACATGTATTGATGATTGGCAAGGGACTTTGCATCCGAACTTTTGTTAGTTTTGATATTTTTGTTACTTACTCAGCACACCTGAACTGCCATGTTTCTTTCGTCCTTTTTTATATTGATACATATCCTGATCGGCTCTGTCTTTGACAACTGCAATATCTTCACCTGAAAATGGAGCTGATCCGTAAGAAACGGTTGGTAAAAATGTGAACTTTCTTCTTTTCTCTACCCACCGCCGCAAAAATTCCTGTCTGCATTCTTCTTCTTTCGCTCTGTTCTTCAATAATACACAAAACTCGTCGCCACCTATACGATAACAATATCCAAAGTCTGCATATGCTTTTTTGATACATTCCGCAATACCCGCAAGGCAAAGATCGCCTTTCACGTGACCATGGCAGTCATTGACTTGTTTGAAATCATCCACATCAAACACTACCAGCACTCCACTGTTGTATTTTATCTTTTGGGTCTGATTCAAATAGCTGTTCTGATTCAAAAGTCCTGTGAGTGCATCCAACTGATTCCACATCTCATTGCAATAGATAAAATATAATACAGAAAGCAACGTAACACATAGCCATGTAACATGAAGTTCAGGCAGTGCAACCTGAATGACTGTTTCAACCATCACAAAAAGAATCAATGGATAGATCAGCATCCTGCTGCGATTCTGAAATTCTCTGGCTGTGATGATCGTAGATATCGAAAGATACAAAATTGCCCCAAAATACATGATGACATATATGTAAAAATGCGGACCACGTGAATACATATTATCCACACTCACGGAGAATACCATTCCATATGGAACAGAGACCAGCAGAAACATAAGATATGCGATCTCACAACACACTGCAATTCTGATCTTGCGTCGGAGAGCTGTCTTTCTGTCCAATACATATACAAGACAGACAGACACCGCCGGCGACAGGCCAAACCCCAGATAATTAGACACAATATTCAGCCATCGGTATCCGGACGGTAAGCCATCCACAACCACCGTTATGACCTCCAGCACTGAAATTCCTGCGATCATAAGGTAGGCCAGAAAAAACCCTCGCTTTTGTTTTTCGCTAAGCGATTCACTCAGATGTGTGAGTATGCACATAAAACACAAAACAAAAAGATCGATTGTAGTTAATACATAAAAATATCCATCCATTACAAAACTTCCCATTTTTTCATCTGCAACTGCTTTTTCACAAATATTTACTTTATTTAGCTGCAGCAAAAGATTCTATTTTCGGTTTCATAAACCTCAAGCTATATTCTAACAAACTATGTATGAAAAAGATATACACTTCCTTGTTTTATGCGTTTTTATTTTTGAACAATTCCTCACGGAACAGTTATTTTAAACGCTCTCTGTCACTGCCAAAGGCTCAATCACGACATTCTTTGACAGTTTAAAAATATAAGGTAACTGTTCAGTACCTTCACAGTTACGAGCCAAAATGTAAAAAAAGCAGATGCATAAGATTGCTCTTTTCTCATGCATCTACCTCCTATACAGGTGCATTCATCATAATCTGATGTCACAGCAGACATGGAACGCTGCCTTTTTTTCTATATCTCTTCAGCTTTCACTAACGTAATCGTCCCATTATCCAGGCATTCCACAAATTTGTAGACCAGATCCGGGTCGAATTGCTTTCCGGCGTCCTGAAGAAGCTTCTCCCTTGCTACATTCAACGGAAAGGCCTTTTTATAACAACGTTTTGATGTCATGGCATCAAAGGAATCTGCCACACACAGGATCCGTGCTGTCAGAGGTATATCCTCTCCTGCGATCCGTCGTGGATATCCTTTGCCATCATACCGTTCATGATGACCGATAACAGCCGGAATAACATAATCCAGAGAAGGCAGATGACGGATAATATCGATAGACGCTTCCACATGTCCCTTGATTGTTTCATACTCATCGTCTGTCAGTTTGTCGGCCTTATTTAATACATACTCCGGGATACCAATCTTACCAACATCATGTAAAAGGGCTGCCTGGCGAATGATCTCCACCATATCTTCATTCATGCCAAGTGCTGTTGCAAGCGCTGTTGCATAATAGGCCACATTTGTGGAATGACTGAATGTATAATGATCCTTTGCATCGATTGCTGCTGTCAGGGCATAAATGGTTGATTCATATTCCTGGTAAATATGTGCCCGGTTTGTTGACACTATATTCTTGTTGGCATTGCGGAACATGGTATCAAAGACCTGGATCCCGTTCTTTCCACTGTGTTTCACATGGTAAACCGCAAGATCCACATTCTCCATCAGTTCTTTCACATTTTTTGCCGCATAAGGTGCCGCGCTGATTCCCGCACTGACCGTGATTGCTTTCAGCTTCATGTCCGTCCTGCTGTTATTCATAACAGAAATCTGCTTTTCAATGGATTCCACCAGATTTCTGGCAGAGAAAAGATCATATCCCGGCAACAAAACAGCATATTCTTTTCCACCGTAACGTGCAGCATATCCGTTTTCTCCCACACTGCTCTGGATGATTTTTGCAATACGCTGGAGACACAGATCACCTTCTTTTAAACCATACAGCTGATTATATAACTTAAAATCATCTACATTGATAAGTGCAAGTGCCAACGATCCATCTTTATTCTTTTCGAATTCTTCATGAAGCACTTCATGGAAATATTTCCGGTTCAACAAGCCGGTCATCTCATCCGTTCTTGCCTCAATGCAGGCTTTTTCATACATTCTTGCATTCTTAATCGCAATAGAAGCCACCGATGTGATGTTTGAGATCAGTTCCACTTCATCATAGACCAATCTCTTTTTCCCTGAATCTGCTGTGATCAATATCACCCCCGCCAAAGTATCACCGTCTTTTAATCCGGCACAATAGCGCGTGTGCTTCTTATCCAGATGATGTTTTTCTTCCTCCCACATGGACTTATACTCTACAGAATAGCGAAAATCCCTGTAAACCAGCGGTTCTTCATGATCTTTCAGCCATTGTATCATCGGATTTTCTTCTTCCAGTGAAAATGCCAGATCGTTAAGAGGCTGGTCACTTGCAACTCCACAGTAAGCCTCTCCGGGCGCCTTCTGCATACATATATAGATATTGCCCACATCCATCAATTCTTTCATCACCCGGATGGTTCGATCCAGAATTTCCTGAAGATCCAGGGTTTTTGAAATCGCTGAATTAAATTCCCTTAACTTCTCCGCCTGATGGTTCTCTTCCCTTACAAATACACTGCGGATCAAAAGCTTCCACAGATAAGTAAAGATTGCATAGGTAATCAGAAAAACAATGGCAAATACAAGGGTGTACATGGTGATATTATTATCCGGCTGCATATGGAGGATCTTTTGCAGAAACGGCATGATATTTAAAAATACAAGAATAGAAAACAGGAATCCTACGCCATAGCACAAACTGGGAGATGCCAGCATCTGGAGGCGGAACAATCTTCTTCGAATCAGTGCATAAAACAGTAAAAATACATTTACCACACCACTTAAAATATCAATCGGAAAACCGCTGAAAAATGGAATTCCAAGAAATGCATTGCCAAGAAACAGTGCAAGTACTCCCATCATCACCGGCTCATACTGAACTTTCATGGTAGGATTTTCTTTACAGATCCGTACAAGAATTACAAAAAGGTGGATCAGAAAAAGTCCTGCCGGAATGAAAAATACAATAATAGAAGGGGTGATCTCATATACAAAGGTTTGTACCCCTCTTTTTTCTATCATCTTAGGAGCTTCCAGAAAAACTCCAAATTGGACATTCACCAAAAAACAGATCAGCATGATCACCAGGTATATTTTACCGGTGGATCCGTTCCTGACTCCGCCAAAGGCAAGAATAAAACGGTAATACGCATATGGCAGTAATAAGATTCCCAACAGGGAAACCTGATACCAGAATTCGCATCCCGGCCAGAACTGTGCACGCATAAAGGCAGAGCCTCCGGTCCAGAAAAGCAGACCCAGCAATACCACCAGAAAACTGTTTATTATTTTATTTTTCTTTGCTGTCAAAAACATCAACAGCAGAAAGCCATAGCACAGCATGGCTATAATTGATATATATCCGTAGGTTCCCATAAATTTCCCTTATCCCATTCTTTGCTTCACTCGTAACTGTTCCATACCTGCACAGTTATCTTACTTTATTTAGATATTCCTGTACATCCAGTAATTCCTTCATATCATAATGCGAAGGATTCATCTGATGTATCTTTTTACCTGTCTTTTTCTCATAGGCTTCAAAGGTTCCGCAGCTGAAAATTGTAACCTGTAACGGATCCATACCCAGAATTTTCTTCAGATCCCGATAATCCTGATCAATATATTTGAAATATGTACTCAGTAAATCCTTTAAAATATTGGCACTCATGGCATTGCTAAGAAGTGCCTCCTGCTCCAGTTCCACATACATGTGAAGATACGGTCGGTTCTGCTCATTGTATTCCTTCGCTGCCACCCAGTTGGTGATCGGAAGTTTGGAAAGGCTGATCACACTTCGAATTCCATTTTCCGAAATTCTGGTGAAACCTGCAATATCAATGATCCAGGGTACCCGGTCCACATATTCAAAACGAGGGATCCTGGTCTCATCTTCCCGATTTTCCAATCCCACACAGCGATACATATCTCCACAACGATATCGGGCAAACGCACCGCCTTTCAGGATCGTAAATACCAGCTCATACTTTTCACCGGGTCTCACCTCATCCATCAGATAGGTAGGCGGAATATACGAAGGATCGTCATAATTTCTCATCATATCCTTCTCTGTGATAAACTCATAGAACGCAGTATCCGGGAAGAAATACATTCCCTTTCTTGTCCATGTCTCTGTACCCATAATAGAAGGCTCCGTACCGGCGAACAATTCCATGGGACGAATGCCCCAAAGTTCTTCCAGATCATCCTTGTAGCACAGGTTATCCGTACCTGCCACCATAAATCCTTTCAGATGAAACAAATCCTTTGGAAGAAATGGTCTGTTTTCTTTCTTACACCGGCGCTTTGCCTGGATCATACGTAAGATCATATGAGGCTTGCATTTCATAAGGCTTGACAGTTTAATACCGCTACCTCCGCCATTGGTCAGAGAAGAAAGGCTCAGACTCACTGCGTAAGCCACACTTCCAAGACCAAAGAAAAATCCAAGATCCCTTTGCATAGCCATCTTAAATCCCAGTTTATTTCTTTCGCTGAAGCTCATATTTACAGCTTCATCAACTGCCGGTAAAAATTCAATCCCGATCTCCTCACCCAATGCCAGCGGAAAAAGTCCGGTTGCAAAAGGCAACGGTGCCAGGGCATACAAAAACTTATCTGTAGCTGCCACATCAAAAGAGCCCTTTTCTTTACTGGTAGAAAGAATCAGACATGCTGTCACGTTGTTGCGATAGGTATCCAGCATACTTCTGGTATAGGGTGCCACCTTAATAGGATGCTTACCACCCTCCCAGGTCGTCTGGATCCAGATAACCGGATTGCCCGGAAGCATATCCGGCTGCTTGGTAAGCAGCACATCTGCATAATCTTCATAGGTTGTCAATGGCACCATTTTCCGAAATTCATCCAGATTCGTCGGATGCTTTCCCTTCAAAATGGACTGTCCCAGACCACAGTTACTCCATAACCGGATCTGCTCCTCCATCAATCGCCGTTGAATCTTCATATATCCATCCATGGACAAATCAAGGAATCCACAGTACTGCTGCCAGATTTCTTTATACTGTTGTTTCTTTAATTTTTCTTCTAAATTCATAGTCTGTCCGCTCCAGATCGATCATTGTTTTCTGACACTATAGAAACATGCCTGTATGCTTTCTTTATTTGGTATTAAAAAAGGTGTGTGTTTCTGATATTCTCTATAATTAAAAAACGTCTGCGGAAAAGTCCACAGATCCTGGAAAATGATATACAGATAATTCCAAAAAATCATAAGTAAAAAATAGATTCCCTGTTTCCATCCGCCAAACATTCCCCACATACAAAGATATGCACCTGCAAACCACAAAACGCCGGGATGCCGACACAATCCATACACCCCTTCTGTGTATGCAGCCCGTAATCTGTTTTCTTCACAATAGGTTTGCTCAAAAGGAAGAGCGAAAAACAAGGTGTATATAAGAAGTGCCAAAAAGCACATTGCCCCGATTCCGAATCCAATCATTCTTCCGATCCTGTGACTGCACTGTCCCCATGCAAACCAAAGTTCCATGAACAGTGACAAAACAACCAGAATAGTGCCCGCTGCGAAAAATTTTTGTAATAGGCTGTTCTGTTTTCTAACACTGTTTATATCGTAAATAAAGTACAGAAGAAACCCTGCACTCCCTAAAATAATCTGCTGCATTTCTATTCTCCGAATTTTGTGCACAATAAGATACAGACGCATAATCACGCACTTTTAATTATAATAAAATTCACTATAAATAGCAAGAATAATTTGGTTTTGGTGTACAAAGGAGATTTTATTTTCCATATAAGTGTTATGCACAATGCATAATTACATTACTGTTTTTTGGTTAGTTTGCAGTTGTTACCATTTGATTAATGTTATTTGTCTGTATTTACTATTTTATATGTAAATATATCAACTTGTAATCTTCCCATATATTTTACCAGGTAAAGATATATTGTTTAACTGAGTAATTTTGTAAAATACTTTCACCCTTCACAACTATTCACCAGCTTCTTGCCTCTCCTGCGAGCCGCTCTGGGCGGTTGTATTTCACCTTGACGTAAATATCCATGGTGATCTTGCTGCTTTCATGACCGGCAACCATTCAAAGACGAATATTAGAGCCACGAAAGCGATTTCTACTTGTGCTTGCGGCCTCCACGCTTTTTGTAGTCCTCGTCTATACGCTTTTGACTTTTTCAGTGCACTGTGTAGCCGGATTAGGGCAAAAAATACCCCGTTGGTTTCCCAACGAGGCATCAAAAATTATAATGTTTTAATTTGAGAACTATTATTCTCCACAAAACTAAATGCTTCAGGCGTTTTTGTCATCCATAAACGTGCATAATCCAGCTTATGACGCTCAAGCATGGAACGACAATCTTTTGTTTTCATCTTACAAAAGTCCGTCTTGAAATTTTTAACGCTTCCACTTTTGGTCAGTTCCATCGCAGTTCGCACATCTGTACACCGAACCAACTCATCTTCCAAATTCAGAACTTGTGGAAGAAAAATGATTTTCAGCTTTCCGCAATACCGGATGAGAAGTTCCAAGTTCTTTTTAAGGTTTGATGTCTGTGGCACATCAGTATCAAATACCAAAACGACAGTCGTTCCCGCCTGAATAGACAACATCTGTGACTTTGGAATCAAATTCTGCACCACATTGAATACCTTTATCTTCCCTGGAATCAATCTTTCCGGTGCTTCTTTTAAGGCCGCGATCAGTTGTTGTTCACAGGGGCCTTCTACATAATAGATGCACTTATTGTTCATCTTCCCACCCCATTTCCAACTCGTCCAAAAGGGAATCCTGCGGAAGCGAGGCAAACACATCATTCTCGACCGCACAGCGTAAAGAGTCTGTATTTCGTTTCAGTACATCCGATGCAGAAACAGCAGAAACCTGATATACACCTTCCTCCAGATGCTTACGCAAAAACACATAACTATGTTTCGGCAGGTTCAAATCCAGCATATCTGTATTATGCGTTGTAAAAATCAACTGTTCATCGTCTCCGATACGATCCAGCATAATACCGAAAATTCGTTTTTCAATATCGCTCTGAATATAAGAAAAATGTTCATCACAATAATAGAAACTGCTCTCTTTTGTCGCCATTGCAGCAAGGAACATTGCGACATCAATTCCTTCTGCTGTACCACTGGACAGTATCTCCCGATTCAGCAGTTTACCTTCCTGAATGATAATTTCCGTTCCACCGCGCCGAATAATAAAGGTATCCTTCAAATCTTTTGATAAACGAACGTCTTGTAATGTAGGATCAAGCGTTCCAATAACAGCACGCAGTGTCTTCAACAAAATGCTTTTATTTGCACCTGTAAGTTTCAAAGATTTTTCTATTTCAGGATATGCAAAACGATATCGAATAGCACCTACCAGCTTCTTGAGTGCTGTAGCGGTTCTGGTTGCCTCTATCGTTTGATCTTTCAGCTTCTTTACACATTTTTCATACGAATCCATCGTATCAATGTCTGCGGTCTGATACTGAATGTCAATCTCCTGATTAGAAGCATCAATCTGAGCTGACAACCGCTGCAGGCGGTAATCCCCATTTACAAAATCAATACTGAAGTATCCCTTATCGCCTAAAACCATCTCATACAGCGGAGTTGGATTTCCATCAGTCATATATCCGAAAATACGAAGCAAGGCCTTTCCAAGGCTGGTCTTTCCTGTAGCATTTGCACCCATAAGAATTACAGCCTTCTTATAGCGAAACCGCTCTCTTCCTTTCAGATATTCCTGATCGATAATCGAATTGACAATCTTTTTGGGATAACTGAAATTGATATGAAAATCATTGAATCCATAAATTCCCTTTAACTCAAGGTCTAATACGATCATGTCAAAGCCTCCATTTCATTATTTCGTTTTATCCGAACTAATGATATCATATTTAAAAGAGCATTTCAAGGGCAATAGTCTACATAGCCAAGCAATATTTACATCTATGCTGTATATTATTCTACATACTGTTAGTTCTAACCTTTCCCGTGCTCTGTATCCACCTTATTGCCCACGGCGTGATGGCGTTCAGATTATAGTGATTGGTATTGTAGGTTTTGCGTCCGCAGCAGTTATATTGCGCCTAACACCCCATTTCCAACATAAGAGCAATTTTTTGAAATAACGTATCTTCGAGGAGCCTTGACCGGCTCCTCTTTTTTGTTGCAAATTGTGCAGATGCCGTCTGCACAATTATCAGCCTAACATCTGCATGTGATAGAGCCTCACCTTTTCCTCGAACGACAGTCCAGGATCAATGCCGACTTCTTCCCACATCACACCGAACGGTGCACCGCCATCTGTGTATCCAGCGATAAAGGCAAAACGATCATCGCAGTCCTCATACAGTTCTGCCAGCCGTTCCCGTTCTTTCGCTTCCCGCTCCATTCTCCGCTGCCGAAGTCGCTGTGCTTCATCCTGTTTAATCTTGTCAAGCTGCTCCTATGTATAATTGGCCCCAAGCTCCTGCAAATCTTTAGCAGCTGTTACAGCATCCACATGAAAGCGTTCCCGGTAATGCTTGTTCATCTTTTTCGGCGAACCGGTATAGGTGAGCAGCCACTGCTTGCCTTTTCGTAGGCGTACTTCTTTTCGCTCAGCCTTCGTCAGTTTCTTTTTATTTGCCATTTGCGGAATCTCCCGGATTTTTTGCTGATGACTTTGGGGTTCGCTTCTTCGGTGCCGTCAGCTCATAGCTCAAAGATAGTAGGTCTTTGATGGCATCATCCAGATCCGGTTTGCCGAGCTGAATACTGAGCCACTTTTCCTTGTTCATGTGATAGGCCGGAAAATAGCCGTCCTGCCCGCGAAGAGAGCCGATCAGCAGCGGATCACTTTTCACATTAAGGACATCAACGATGCCTGCTTTCGGCAGTCCCAACTTATCAGCCGATACTTCCAGAACCACACCATACCATTTGTTATTGTCATTGTGCCGCAGCACAGCATTCCAGTCATGCCAGGGGTATTCCGGCTCCGTGCCGTACTGCTGGCGTATCCATGTAAATAATTCTTGTCGTGTCATTCCATCGTTTCCCTGCTGTTTTATGTGTTTTTTTGTAGAACAACCTGTTGCACAAAGTTTTACCTCAGATAACTCTCCACGCTGCATTGATATCAGAAATCATCCAGCACAACTTCTATCTCTTCCAGCCGATCAATCCAGCCCAAGTCAGATTTCTTCTTGGTTTCTGGTCTTTTCTTATCACCGCCAACCACTTCAAACCGTTTCTCTTCCGTTCCGAACAAACCTTTCACCTGAATTCTGAAATCCAGCTTGTTGTTGGTCAGTCCCTGCATGAGCTGCACATTCTTGTATCTGGGCAGTAGGATTTGACAAATAGCCTGAATGTCTTGCTTCTTAACGCAGGGAGCCGCCATGAACTTTTTCGTTATGTAAGGCTTTATATCTGTCAGAACCTGTGACATAGAAGCTTTCTTTCGAGTATCAGCCATATGTTTTTTCTCCTCCTCCCTAAAAATACAAAGCTATCCAAGGAACTCCGAAGGTCTTTACTTGTGCTTGCGGCCTCCACGCTTTTTGTAGTCCTCGTCTATACGCTTTTTCCAGTCCGCACTCAGCGGGGCACTGCACCGGACGGAGCTGATTGCTTCGCTGACCACCTCATAATTCAACGCGGTTCCTTCACTGTCGCACTGATAGTTGACTGCACGATCTGCGCCGATTCCGAACTGGCTTGCGGTCTCTACTGCGTCAATATTGGCACCAAGGAACAAAAACTCCCACCCGTATTTTGCTTTCTGCCGCTCGATCATCTGCTTCACTTTTTCGCTGTTGTACCGGCGGCTGGCATTTTCCATTCCGTCCGTAGTGATTATAAACATGGTGTGTTCCGGCACATCCTCCGGTCTTGCGTACTTATGAACATTTCCAATATGATGAATCGCACCGCCGATGGCATCTAAGAGTGCCGTGCATCCGCGAACCGTGTAATCACGGTCAGTCATCGGTCGGATATCCCTTACATTTACACGGTCGTGCAGGACTTCGCTCACATTGTCAAACAGCACCGTTGAGATCAGTGCTTCGCCCTCTGCTTTTTTCTGCTGCTCAATCATGGAATTGAATCCGCCGATGGTATCCCGTTCCAGTCCACTCATGGAACCACTGCGGTCTAAGATAAAAACGATCTCTGTTAAATTCTTTCTCATATGCTTGTCCTCCCAAAATCTCGCCCTTGCGGGCTCGCTGTCGCGGTATTCGCCAAGG